>Ga0213875_10000015_pt1 | contig 280499 bp, 234 predicted proteins | sample BarmaccomBMRX_R8_FD_160105 | JGI IMG/M metagenome (GOLD analysis project Ga0213875, IMG submission 160105) | Root-associated microbial communities from Barbacenia macrantha in rupestrian grasslands, the National Park of Serra do Cipo, Brazil - RX_R8 | ecosystem: Host-associated > Plants >...
GGTTTGGGAGTGCTTGAAAGCGGCGGATCCGAGAAATCCAACATGGCCGCAGTCTGGAATCTCAACTGTTGACTTCAGGGCGAATCACTCATCGAACTCAATCGGAGAGCCCTCCACGGATATGTCCCACAGAAGCCATGTCCGCAACTCAGAAGTTGGACCACAGATGAGCTGGCGTCCGAGCATAGAGTTTCGTAACAGCCTCGAACAGGCCCGCTGGAAGGGGTAGCGGAAGACGCGGTGTTTACGGCTGGAGGGAGGGGAAGGCTTTCCCCACGGAAACTCAGGCTATCGGCTCTGCCTAGCTACAGTTGAAGTCGTGATTCGGATTACTGTCGGGATCACGGGCAGTTGGCTCGTGATCTAGAATAGGCTGGATTTAGCTTTTTCCGATCAAACATTGCGGTCGACGAACCGTCGTTGAACGCATTGAATCAGGCCAACAAAGAGCCCCGGTACATCCTCGTAGTCCTCTCGCTTGATGCTGTCTCATCAGACGGGTTCGCGCCGGCGGAGGTCGCTCCCGGCTGATTCCCCTCATAATGCGGCTTGCGATCCGCCATCATACTCCGCCGCAGAGTATGGCTGATGAATGGAATCACAACACTCCGCAGCCATGCCGGTAGCGATTCTCAAGGATGAACGGGTCTCGTGAATTTTCATTCACCGATGTGGTGTAATGTGATGAAGCCCGCTCGGGCCTCGCCTATGGCGAAAGGAACAGCCGATAAGAAGATGAAGAGCCAACCAACGACCTCGGTTCGAGCGTCGATCAGTTTTCCGCCCGACATTTATGAGACGCTTGAGATTATCGCGAAGGAGAAAAAGGTGTCACTCGCCTGGGTCGTGCGCGAGGCGGCTGAGCAGTATATCGGCGAGAAGTGGCCGCTGTTCAGCGGAAAGGTACGGGAACGGTCGTGAAGCGGGAAGGATCGCAGCTCAAACTCGTTTTATCGCGTGAAGGACCGGCCCTGCGGGGACACACGGCGAATGAGCAGCTACCGCTCTCTACCGTCGATCTTTTCTGCGGCGCAGGCGGGATCACCGAAGGCTTTCGGCAGGCGGGCTATTGCTGTCTTTATGCGAACGACTGCATGAAGGATGCCATCGAGACGTTCCTTTTGAACCACCCGGACGCGATGGCGGAAGCGCGCGATATCGAGACTGTCGATCCGGTGCAGGTGCGCAAGCGGCTCCATCTCCAGAAAGGCGCGCTCGACGTTCTTGTCGGAGGGCCGCCATGCCAAGGTTTCTCGATTAACGCGCCGGAGCGTTTCTTAAGCGATCCCCGCAACAAGCTCTTCAAGGATTATCTGCGCTTCCTCGAAGAATTCGAGCCGAAAGCCTTCCTTTTCGAGAATGTTCCGGGCTTGCTGTCGCTGGGCGACGGCAAGGTATTCCGACAGATCAAGAAATCGTTCGAAGAACATGGTTATCATGTCACCGCCAAAATCCTTTTCGCGGCGCACTATGGCGTGCCGCAGGAACGCTGGCGGCTGATCCTGCTCGGTTCCAGATACGCGGAAATCGTCCCGCCGAAGCCGACGCACTATGCTACGGGACGCGCCAATTTCCGTGGCGGCGGGACGCTCACATTCCAACTCAATGCCGAAGACAAGAAACGCCTCATGCCGGGCATCACAGTCGGCGAAGCCATCGGCGATTTGCCACGGCTCGAAATGGGCGAAGGCTCCGAAACGGTCGGCTATACGGTGGAAGCGCATAGCGGCTACGCCCGCATGATGCGCAATCCGCTGCCGGTCACCTTCAACCACTTCGCGGCGAAGCTCTCGAAGCAGAATGTGGAGCGCATGAAATACGTAAAGCCCGGCGGCTCATGGCGCGATATTCCGCACAAGCTGCTGCCGAAGGGCATGCAGCGTGCGCGCAAGTCCGATCATACGAAGCGGTACGGACGGCTGCGCAGCGACGGGCTCGCCGGAACGGTCATGACGAAGTGCGATCCGCACTGGGGTACTGTCTTCCTACCCGACCAGGAACGCTCGCTGACCGTACGCGAAGCGGCGCGGTTCCAGTCTTTCCCGGACGCTTACAAGTTTCTCGGCCCGCGCGTGTCTCAATACGAGCAGGTCGGCAACGCGGTACCTGTCCTGATGGCAAAAGCCATCGCGCTTCAAATCCGGACACATCTCGAAGCGCACGGCGCGGTGCCTGCAGGGCTGCCGGAAGCGGCGCATGGCTAGCCGGATCATCGAATTTTTCGGCTACAACCCCGAAGACCGATCCGCAGCTGCCGTCGCTGGACGACAGAATTTGCATTGCCCGTTCCTGGACCGGCGATGCGTGAAGACCTTGAGTGACAAGCTCATCAGCGGCGCCTGCACGCTGAAGCCAAGCAACGCGGGACCAGTCATCTGCTGCCCAATCCGGCTCTATGCCGGCAATTACGAAGTGCTGCGTGACGTCGCGCGCATCTCGTTCGGGCCAGTGCTTCCGCTGATGTCGGCCAGTGCGATCACGTCTGAAACCGGCGAATGCATCGCGGTCTTCGGCAAGGGTTGGGGCAAGGAACTGCGCCTTCCTAACCGGAGCCAGAGCGGCGGCAAAAGCGGCGCATATTTCGTGGACTGGGTGCTGGCGCATGTGAGCGCGAAACTTGAACTGGTCAGCTTCGTCGCGGTCGAGGTGCAGTCCATCGACACCACGGGAAACTACCGCGAGGAGCGCGATACCTACCTCAAGGAACAGTCCTTCAAAGGCAAGAGCACGGCGGGCTTCAATTGGGAGAACGTGAACAAGCGCATTCTCCCGCAGATCATCTACAAGGGTCACGTGCTTCGGCAGGAGCCGCTCTGCCAGAAGGGCCTTTTCTTCATCTGTCCGACGCCCGTCTATAAGAAGATTGGTGAACGCTTGGGCGGCGGCTTGCGCCCCTATCCCATACAGCCTGGCTCCCTCACGATCATGTGGTATGACATCGGCGATCCAGTCGAGGCTGGGAATATCCGATCGCTCGTGAGCATCGGCCAGTTCACGACAACTATCGACCAGGTGGCGCTCGCATTCACCGCGCCAAGCAATCTGCCGCCCGCTCAAGTCTACGAGAACGCCATCCGGGCGTCGCTGGAGCGCAAGTGAATGGACCGCAGCGCCAACATGCGCGCCATCCGCTCGAAGGACATGAAGCCCGAGCTGGCCGTACGGAGCCTCGTGCATCGCATGGGCTATCGCTACCGGCTGCACCGGCACGACTTGCCGGGCAGGCCGGACCTAGTGTTTCCGGGCAGGAAAAAGGTTATCTTCGTTCACGGCTGCTTTTGGCATTGCCATAACTGCAAGACGGCTCACGTCCCAAAGTCGAACCGGGACTACTGGGAGCCGAAGCTGGAGCGCAACCGGACGCGAGACGCGAGGAACCTTGTTGTTCTGAAAACAGCGGGCTGGCAATCGCTCGTGCTTTGGGAATGTGAATTGAATGATCCAGAAGACATGCGTGCGCGTATAAGACGTTTCCTGGGGAGAGAAAGAGTATTGAATGGATAAAGGCGCTCATTTTCATAAGTGTGATTTTCAGGTGCATACGCCGCGCGACCTCAATTGGGAAGGCGACGGAGCCGTTACCGATGGGGAACGCGCCGAGTATGCGCAGGATTTCGTTGCCGCTTGCCGCGAGAAGGGTATCGACGCCGTCGCAATCACGGATCATCACGACTTGTGCATCTTCAAATACATCAGGCAGGCGGCGGAGCAGGAAACGGATGATAACGGGAAGCCGCTGCCGCCCGAACGGCGGCTGACCGTGTTTCCCGGCATGGAACTGACACTTGCCGTTCCGTGCCAAGCCTTACTGATCCTCGATGCGGATTTTCCAGTGCAACTTCTGCCGCAGGTGGTGGCGGCATTGAGCGTCACGCAGGCCCCGGATGCGTCTGAAAAGCACGCGCAGATAGAGCGTCTCGAACACATCAAGACCTTCCAGGACCTTTATGACGAACTGAACAAGCGCGATTTCCTGCGTGACAGGTTTATTGTCTTCCCGCACGTTGGGGAAAGCGGCAACTTCACGATGCTGCGCAGCGGATTTCAGGCGCAGTACAAGAGCATGCCTTGCGTTGGCGGCTTTGTCGACGGTTCCGTGACGCAGCACGGGAAGGGAAACAAGGAAATCCTGAGCGGGAAAAACAAGGCATATGGTAACAAGGCCATTGCGGTTTTCCAGACGTCGGATAACCGCAAGCGCGATTTCGCCGATCTCGGCAAACACCCGACATGGGTGAAATGGGCGCGGCCCACCGCTGAGGCTCTCCGACAAGCCTGCCTTGCGCGGCACTCACGCGTATCACACGCGGAGCCGAGACTTCCGTCGATCCAGATTACGCGCGTCGAGGTGTCGAACAGCAGGTTCTTGGGGCCGGTCATGCTCGACTTCAATCCACAATACAACGCCGTGATCGGCGGACGCGGAACGGGCAAGTCAACAATCCTTGAATACATCCGCTGGGCACTCTGCGACCAGCCGCCGAGCCTGAACGGAGAAGGCGAAGAAATTGCCGATTTCCAGAAACGGCGACAGTCGCTCATCGACGGCACACTACTTCCGCTCGATGCTGTGGTCGATATTAGCTTTCTCCTCAACGGCGTGTCACACGTTATCCGGCGTAAGGCGTCAGGGGAGCTGACGCTGAAGATCGGCGATGCCTCGTTCCAACCCTGCACGGAACAGAACGTGCGCGAACTCCTGCCGATCCGCGCTTACAGCCAGAAACAACTGAGCGCCGTCGGTGCGCGTCTCGACGAACTCCGCCGTTTCGTTCACGCGCCGATACAGGGCGAGCTCGACGGTCTCCAAGAGCGCATCAACGGACTTGGGATCGACCTGCGCGTGGCCTTCGACCGCGTCATCCGCTTCAGGGCGCTACAAGCAGAAATTGCCGCGCACGATATCGAGCGCAAATCGCTCAACGAGCAGATCGAGAAATTGCGTGCGTCCCTCAAAGGTCTTTCCCCGAACGACCAGGCGATCATCGCGCGGCAAGGCGTTTATGAGGCCGAACAGCGCCTCGTGCAGTCGCTCGAACGCGACGCGAATGCCGCGAAACAGGCGCTTTCCACCGCAGCTGCCGAATTCAAACGGTTGCCCGTGCAGATCGACCCGAAGAGCGCGACGGAGAATGGGCCGCTCCTGGAGAAGGCACACGCCGATTTTTCGAGGTGGATTGCCGGCGTGCGGTCGGCAATCGCCTCTTATCAAGACGTTTTCACGGAGCCGGTCGCGGGCAAGCCGCTGGGAGAATACTTCGGGGCGCTTGGGGCGTGGCGCGAAAAAAGAGAAGCCCATCGCAAGGAATATGACCACGCAAAGAAGCGCGCTGCCACGCATGAAGAGACGTTGCGCCAGATTCAGGCCCTGGAAGCGAGGCTGGCTGAGCTGAACGAGACTGCCGACAACAAGGTGCAGCAACTCGCCCGCCTCGGCGATCCGGCAGCGGAATTCGTGACAGCGCGCGACGAATGGAAAACCGCGCATCGCAAACGGGCCGACTTGCTGGAGCAGCAATGCACCGAACTGACTGCTGTATCTAAGTCGCGGCTGAAAGCGGTCTTGAGGCGCGCAACCGACATCGAGCCCTTGGCGGAAAAGCTCAGGCAACTGGTCAAAGGAACGAAAACGCGCGGCGAGAAGATCGAGAAACTGGTGGAGCAGATTTCGACGAACGCCGATCCGCTTGAAACGTGGCACGGCATTCTGGATGAACTGCAAGCATTGGCCTGGGTTCGTGTCGAAGACGAAGCTACGACGGTATTGCCCGCATCGCCGCGTCTTGACAATGCCGGTTTCATCCCGAAAGAAAAAATCGCGCTTGCCCGCCAGATACAGCCTTCCGCGTGGCTGGACCTCCTTCTTTTCGACCTGAGGGACTTGCCGGTCTTTCAATACCAGGTAAGGCAAGATGATTTCCTGCCTTTCGAGAAGGCCTCGCCGGGCCAGCAGGCGACGGCTCTGCTCTCGATCCTGCTCCTTCAGGATGGACCGCCGCTGCTTATCGACCAGCCGGAAGACGATCTCAACATGAAGATCATCAACGATATCGTCGAGACGCTTTGGCAGGCGAAGACGCACCGGCAGGTGATTTTTGCGAGCCACAACGCGAACCTCGTTGTGAACGGCGACGCGGAATTCATCATCTGCTGCGACTACCGGACGACGGCGACGGAATCGGGAGGCCAGATCAAGTGCATGGGCGCAATCGACGTACCGGAAATCAACCGCGAAATTGCCGAAGTCATGGAAGGCGGCATCGAAGCGTTCAAGCTGCGTTACCAGAAATACGGCCTCGCACCAGTGGGACTGCCTCAGCCTGAGATTGCCGCAGCGGCAGGAAAGGATGTGACCTGAGCGGCTAGGACCAAGGCCCTTGTATGAAAATCCTGCGAAACGAGATTTCTCTTACGGCCACGGATCTTGCTAATCATCTGTCTTGCGGTCATCTCACGTCACTGGATCTGCATCTCGCCCGAGGCGAGATGCCGGAGCCCGCATGGAGCAATCCGCATCTGCACGTATTGCAAGAGCGTGGCCTCGCACATGAACAAGCGTACGTCGAGAGCCTTCGCGCGCAGGGATTGTCCATCGTAAGTCTGGCCGACGAACTCGCGGACACGGCGGAGCGCGCGACGTGGGCTGCAATGAAGAACGGCGTGCAAGTGATCGTTCAGGCGGCTTTGTCGGGAGGCTGCTGGCGCGGCCGCGCCGACGTGCTGCTGCGCGTCGACCATCCCGAACGAACAAGCCGCTGCGGGTCTTGGTCCTACGAAGCCGTGGACTGCAAGCTTGCGAGTGAGACAAAAGCGGAAACCGCGCTGCAGCTATGCCTTTATTCGCAGCTGCTCGCCGATTTGCAGGGCATGGAACCGCAATACTTTCACGTGATCCGGCCAGGCACCGGCTTCGTTCCGGAAACCTATCGGTTCGCTTCTTTCGGCGCCTATTACCGGTCTGTGAAGCGGTCGCTAGTTGACGCGATTGCCGATGAACCCGCCACTTATCCGGAGCCGGTGGAGCATTGCGATATCTGCCGCTGGTGGAAAAATTGCGACACGCGGCGGCGGCGTGACGATCATCTATCGTTTGTTGCCGGAGCGTCGCGATTGCAACGGAAGGAACTGACGGTGCGCGGCGTGCCGACACTTGCCGCTCTGGCTGTGGTGCCGCTGCCGATACCGTTCAATCCGTCACGCGGAGCGGTCGAGGGTTATACGCGGATACGGCAACAGGCCCGCATTCAGCTCGAGGCGCGCGACGGCGGAAAGCTGAAATTCGAATTCCTGCAATACGAACCGGGAGACGGTCTATGCCGCCTTCCCGCACCTTCTCCCGGCGACATTTTTTTGGACTTCGAAGGAGACCCTTTCGTCTCCGAAGGCGGTCTTGAATACCTGTTCGGCGTTGCAACATGGGATGCGGGTCAGAAGCTGGTTCATCAGGGCAAATGGGCCGTCGACCGGACGCACGAGCGGAACGTGTTCGAGTGGTTTATCGACTATACGTTCGAGCAGCTTTCACGGTATCCCGGTCTTCATATTTATCACTTTGGCGCTTATGAGCCCGCTGCGATCAAGCGCCTGATGCTTCGTTATGCGACCCGCGAAGAGGAAACAGACCGGCTGCTCCGGGGCAAAATCTTCGTCGATTTGCACGCCGTCATCAAAGAGGCGATCCGGGCGAGCGTCGAGCAATACTCCTTGAAGGAAATGGAGAGGTTCTGCGGCTATCAGCGCAGAATTCCGCTCCCCGAAGCCAACCAGGCCCGGCATTTTATCGAGCATCAGCTTGAACTCGGGCTTTCAAACGCCTTGACGGACGCTGCGTGCTCGACTGTTGAAAGCTATAACGAGGATGATTGCCGCGCCACCGCCGCACTTCGCGAATGGCTGGAGGTGCGGCGGTCGGAGATGATCGCGAACGGAAAAGATGTTCCGCGGCCAGAAGCCAAGGACATGTCCGCGAGCGAAGAGGTAGCGGCTCATCAGGAACGTGTGACGGCGCTCTTCGATGCGTTGACGCGCGATCTTCCTCCTGAACCTGAGAACCGCACTGAGGAGCAATCGGCCCGCTGGCTTCTGGCGCATGCGCTCGACTGGCACCGGCGCGAAGAAAAAGTCAAATGGTGGGAGTTCTTCCGGATGAAAGACTGTTCCGATGAAGACCTTCTTGACGAAAAAACGGCGCTCTCAGGGCTGACGCTTGTTCAGCGGATGCCCAAGAGTAGCCCAAGGGAGCGTGCGCCTATCGACCGTTACACCTTTCCGTCCCAGGAATGTTCGATCCGCGTGCGCGACAAGGTTTACACGCTCGATGAAAACCAGTTCGGCAACATCGTGACGATTGATCCCGCCGCGCGTACCATCGACATCAAGAAACTGATGCGGCTGGACACCCTTCATCCACACGCGCTGTTCGCGCACGCTTATTACGGGACAGAAGAACAAACGAACTCTATCCTGCGGCTCGCCGACTGGATCGTCGCAAACGGCATGGATGCGCCCGGCCCATATCGCGCCGCCCGCGATCTGCTGCTGCGCACGCCGCCGCGTCTGTCGAACGGTCAGAGCCTTGTGCCAACGGACGGCGAAACGGCGCTCGATGTCGCACGGCGTCTCGGCGTGGCGCTCGAACGCTCGGTTCTTCCAATACAGGGACCGCCCGGTTCCGGCAAGACCTACACCGGCGCGCGCATGATTTGCGAACTGGTCAGAAACGGCAAGAAGGTCGGAATAACCGCAGTCGGCCACAAGGTCATCCGCAAGCTTCTGGACGAAGTTGTAAAAGCGGCAGGACAGACTAGTACCGCAGGCGTTCGCTCCGCGCACCGGATGGAGGGCGATGGTGCCGAGGAAGGTCCAGTGCAGGAGGTTGGCTCGAATGAAAAGGCCCTTGCCGGCCTGAAGGACGGAACCATCAATGTTCTCGGTGGAACGTCTTGGCTCTGGTCCCGCGCTGAGTTCGCGGGCGCTGTCGATGTCCTGTTTGTCGATGAAGCTGGGCAAATGTCTCTTGCGAATGTGCTGGCCTGCGCCCCCGCCGGGTCAGGCCTCGTGCTGCTGGGCGATCCGCAGCAACTTGAACAGCCTCAGAAAGGGAGCCATCCGGAAGGATCGGACATATCGGCTCTGGCACACCTGCTCGACGGGCGACGTACCATCGGCGAAACGCAAGGGCTTTTCCTTGCGGAGACGCGTCGGCTTCATCCGGCCATCTGTTCCTTCACGTCGGAGTTGTTTTACGAGGGCCGTCTTGCGCCGTATCCCGGTCTTGAGCGGCAGGCACTCGACGTTCCTCCGCCTTTCTCCGGTGCGGGCTTGTGGTTTGTTCCCGTTGATCACGAAGGCAATCAGAGCTATTCGCTCGAAGAGATCGACTGTATTGCGGGTATTGTGGAGCATCTGCTGCAAAGTAGCCCGACCTGGATTGATTGCGAGTGCAATCGCAAGCGGCTGACTGCCGAGAACATCCTGATCGTGGCTCCTTATAATGATCAGGTCAACCGGCTGAAGACGCGCATACCTGCCGCAGTTGTCGGCACGGTTGACAAGTTCCAGGGACAGGAAGCGCCGGTTGTCATTTTCGGAATGACAACATCATCGCCACGAGACGCGCCGCGCGGAATGGAATTCCTTTACAGTCTAAATCGCTTCAACGTTGCAACGTCACGGGCGCGCTGCACCTGTATTGTCGTGGGCAGCGCGAAACTGCTCTCGCCCGAGTGCCGCACGCCGCGTCACATGGAGCTTGCAAATGTGTTGTGCCGGTACGTGGAGACTAGCGCGGTAATCCGACCGTCGCAGGCCGGCACCGGCGCTGTCGGCTGAATAAACGGATAGGGATAACTCGTGGCTGTGCCGGGTCGTAAAAGCACAGCGGACCGCTCCCGATCACTTGCATCCGGAACCGATACAACCTCGCGCACCGCGCCCAGGATGTGGGTAGCTAATGGGGCGCGGTTTTAGCGAAGGTGCGCATGGTGCTAGGTAAAGCGCTCCAGGGTATCCATACACGCCCGTGAGCTTTCTGCTGGCGAGAGCTCTTACGTTGATTCGCGAACTGGCTTACATCAGTCACGTCATCATCACCATATGACCGCAACCTAATCAGGTTGCACAGGAGAGGTGGTAAATCTGTCCGGACATCGGCCACTCGGAAGGTGTGACCAGATACGGAACAAAAAGTCTCCTTGTGTCCGCCAAACTTCGGCCTTTGCGCGCCGTGGAACGGCAAACCGTGCATGGGAATGGTTCTCCTTACGATTCGTCACCTGTGATGGCTTAGCGTTTAGCTTCTGAATTGCGCCATTGTGCTACTCGGAAACACTCGTGCGTAAGCCCAAACTCACGACACTAACGGCCAACAAAAAGCAGTTTGTAGGCGTTATGATCTTTCGCGACAAAGATTTGGTGTTTCTAGATCAACGCCTCAATTGAGAGCAGATTCGTATATTGATACGGCCTTGTACGTGTTCAGGCCAGCATCAAAGCCGTGCACTTCAAGAATATGAGCGACTCTCCGCTCATGCCCACACCGCTCAACCTGTACAACCAAATCGATCAGATCTCCAATCTCTGCCTGGATCGCACGGTACGGAAGATCCACGTCGGCCCGGAGCGCGAGACTGGCGAGACGAGAGAGGGCCTGCACCGCCGAGTTTGCATGCAACGTGGAGATGGAACCTGCGTGGCCGGTGTTGAGCGCGTCTACCAAGTCAAACGCTTCGCCTCCCCGGACTTCACCGATGATCAGACGGTCCGGCCGGTGACGAAGCGTCGCTTTGACGAGGTCTCGAACGGTAACTGCAGGAACCGATACATTTCCGCCGCCGTCCCGGACCTCTTTCCGCGCTTCGAAGCGACATACATTTGGGTGATCCACCTTCAGCTCCATCGTGTCTTCGATCACCGCCAGGCGTTCAGACTGCGGAATGAAATCGATCAAGGCTTTCGTGAACGTTGTCTTGCCGGTATCCGTGCCGCCGCTGACGAGAATGGTTCGCCGGTTGCGGACCGCGCTCGCGAGCAGGTCGGCAGCCGGTCGCGGGATTGCGCCCACGTCCACCAGTTCATCGAGCGTAAACCAATGAGGCCGAAATTTCCGAACGGTAAGAGTGACACCGTGCAGCGAGCAAGGCGGAAACGCCGCTGCCACTCGGGAACCATCTGGCAGGCGGGCCTCGAGTAAAGGTTTGGATTCGCTGATATCCTCCCCAAGTGAGCGTGCGATCCGCTTAACGGCGGTCGAAAGATATCTTTGCTCAATTTTGGCGTGGACACGGTACAGCACGCCGGCGCGCTGCATAAAGATCGCACCGTCTCCATTGACCATCACTTCGGATACATTTGGGTCAGTAATCAAGTCCGCAATCGGTTGTAAGAACGGGAGAATCGTTTCGAGCGACATTTGCGTAACTCACACCGCCATTGCGTAGCTGTCAATCTCTTCCGGCGCAAGAGCCGTGGCGTTCTCGTGTCGGCGGGAGAGCGCCCCTGCGAGCTGGTCTTCATTGTCGGTGAAGATCTGGGCGTCGCATCGTGGCCGAGAAGTCGCCACATAGGCCAGCGTTTCATCAATCAACGCGCGACTCTTGCTGTCCGACGTATCGACATGAATGAATACCTGATCGACGGTCGCACCCTGAGAAGAGTGGGAGGTCATTGCGTATGCGTAATCCAGATGCTGATTCTCTCGAAGGTTCCAGCCGACAACTCGCTCTGAATGATCGAGCTGAACGCGAATGTTGCCATTGGCATCCAGATGGGTTACGGTGCCGATGTCGCGATTACTGATCCCTTTATCCTTCCAAGGGCTGGTGAATTGTACGCGATCGCCTTCGGCGAATGAACGGATTTCCGGCTCGTACAGAGCCACACCTCGCAAACGGCCGGGATCGTAAGTCACAACTTGCCCGTCTGGTTTTTTGACCGTGATCTGGTTGTGCTCGCTGTCGATATCGATTACGGTCGCGTAGCTCTTCGGCTCGATGCCAAGGATTTCACTCCCGCGCAGATACCGGACAGAATCGCCGACGTGATAGGAACTGGCGATACCTCGGTCCTCGCTGGTCAGCTCCTGACGGCTAACAAGTACTGGCAAGCGATAAACATCAGGACCTAGCTGGTTTGCGTCTCGCAGTTCGGTGCGTATTGCCGCGTTCAACTCTTTCCGGGACCTATTGTCGGGCGAGATCACAAGCGTGCCTTCCGGGCTTGCGGCGTACGCTCGGGCAATCGCGGCGAGACGTTCGTCGCGATGCTCGACGGAATGAATCCGATGTTGCGAAGCGAGCAGCTCGACACCTTCACCTATACGGCCGGCCGCCATTGCTTCTACGGCTTGTCGAAGGCCTTCCTCTTTTTGGCGAACGATCTTCTCGAGCCGGATCGTCTGGATCCCGGCGTCCTGTAGTTCAGCGAATATGCGCCCAGCTTCTATAGATTGGTGTTGGCGAGTGTCGCCGATCAGGAGCACGCGATCCTGCGGCTGCACCGTTTGGAGAAGCTGGTACATCTGTTTGCCCGATGTGAGGCTTGATTCGTCCACAAAGAAGAGCTTCGGGCGTTGGTCTTCGGGCGCGGTCTGTCCGCGTGTGAGATACGCCTGCAGTGTTTCGGAATCGATCCCGGCATTTCGCAGTTCTTTGGCGGCACGAGAGGTGGGGCCCAGGCCAACGGCTCGGTAGCCGTGCTCTTCCGCAAGTTCCCGGACGGCGGCCAATGCGGTGGTCTTACCTGTTCCAGCGCCTCCCTGAATACCAGCGATTTGATTGCTCGTCGTTAAGGCTTCATAGACGAGCCGGCGCTGGTCGTCATTTAGGCTGTTTCCATAACGGGCGAGAACCGTGCCGTAAGAAATGCCCTGAACCGCAGCGACGGTATTCCCTCTCGCCCGGACGCGCTCAATCGTCTCGCGCTCAGTGTGAATGAGTTCGGGCGTGGTGTACCGAGCTGCCGGGGCGCTCGGACGAATGTGCCGAACTTCCAAGAATCTTTGCGCAGTCTTTTGACGGTCCAGCTCCGCGACGATGTCAGGCAGGCGAGCGCGTCCGTGGGTGTGTCGAAGCGCGTCGCGGATCGTTTCGAAGTGCTCGAATACGGCACTGCGTTCGGACAGCCGCTCGCGCGCGAAATTGATTGCGGCTTGCGATTTCTCCTGAGTCTTTTCGGCTGAGAGCTCGCGCACATGACGCCCGGCCGCTTCTCGAACAACTTGGTGAGGTTGATGGCCGAACTCCGCAGCATTGCGCTGGTGGACAGCACGGAGTTCGTCAGGAGTAAGCTTCAATTTCTCCTCCCGCACTTGGTGAGCGATGTAACCGGCCGCCTCTCGACCGCCGATCCCTTTCTCCTCCATTGCCCTGCGAATTTCTGCAGACCGCTGGCTCTCGGCTTGGAGGTATTCAGGCGAATAGCCCTTGATTTCGGGAGCGTGATTCTTGCCTCGCTGGATCTGATATCCGAGTTGCCGGAGCTCATATTCGAGCTGGTTCTGATACACGGCGGTCGACATCGACTGCACCTTGAACAGCTCGTAGGGCTGCAGCGATCGTGCTTGCCCGAAACGGTCCTCGGTCATGTTGAAGACGACAACATGTGTATGGAGGTGCGGGGCCGGGTATCCATCGACGGGCCGCGCTGTATCGTGGTCAAAGGTTGCGGCGATCCACTTGCCCGTAGTCTCGGCGGGATTGTTGCCGCCTAACCTGGCTTGGACGTAATTCTCGGTGGCGTCCAGCGCCACGCGCACTGCGTTTCGATGCGCTTGCCGAACCCGCTCATCCTCGCCCACGAGGGCTGTCAAGCTGATGGTCTTGGGCGCGTTGAAAGTCAGGTCCCAGCCCGCCCGGTGACCGAGCTCCTCACCGGCCTGGGTCTTGATCGTGTCGCGGTGCTTGATGAGCTGCTCTCCCGTCTCAGGATGCTGCCCTTCCGATAATCGGTCGAACGCTTGCGCCGTGACTTCGCCGGAAAGCTTCAGAGTCGGTGCGAGGCGTCCATGCCACTCGCCCCGGAGCGTGCCACCTTCCGTGAAATAGGAATTCGATGCCGAAGCGTATTCCGAGCGATAGTAGCTTTGCACCTTACCCGTGGTCAACGGTTTGGAGATGTCCAGCATGACTAGCCAAGTCCCTCAACTTTCAGCGTGTTCTGGTGTTGTTCGCTATGTTTCGCGTCGCGCTTACTGGGGCCACGCTTGCGCGTTTTGCTGTGCCGTTCTTCCTGGATATCTGGATCGAGGGGCGGGTGCTGTACGGCAGGAATTACGCGTTCGATTAGGTCCGGGGCGCGCCTGGTGCGTGGAGCTGGACTGAAGCGTATCGCGACGATTTTATCCTGCTGAACGAAGTATCCATGGAGGTCTTCAAGCCCCTGGATCTCCGATTCCATAACAACCGGGTCGATGACGCGCTCTGTGCTGTAGGTGCGGTGACGGCGTTGAAACCAGCGCGCCGGCTTGCTCTCGCGGATTCTCTCGAGCTGCGCCTTGCCGATGAGGTCGCTCAGGTGCTTTGCCGCGCGCGGCTCACGGGTGCGAAGCACGATATTCGTATACGCTTGACTGAGAATCGTCTCTGCCTTCTTCCCGTAGAGAGCGTCGAGTTGGCTCATGCCCTGGAACCCGAGAACGATAGGATTGTCGGACTTGCGTTGCTTAGTGAGTGCGGAGTGCAACTGAGGCAAGGCGTTCAAGGATGCGAGCTCGTCGAGAATCATCCATACGCGTGCTTGGCCGGGCACGGGCGCCGTGGCCTGGAGCTTCAAAATGAGCATGTCGAGCCATAGACTTTGCATGGGCCGCAACGCGTCAATGGTGTCCGGGGTGGACGTAATAAAGATCCATCCTTTGCGTTCCCTTGCCCATTGCCGAACGGTCCAGGTGCGGCGACCGTCAGCGTGCGTGGGCATCATTCGAAGCGGTTTGCCGGCTTCATTCAAACTGCCCAAAATGCCGGCACGCTGAGGCGGCGCATTGGCGGTTAGCGTGTGAGCGTGCTCCGTCCCTTTGACGCGTTTGTCGATCTCATCTGGATGCGCCATCCAGTAAGAGAGTTCATTCACAGTAGGCTTGTAGGCCGCCAGCAGATACGCGAAGATCGCACGTGTATGAGATAAGAAAAATTGCTGGCGTGTCGGCTCGTCCGGGAAGAGCCCGAGTGCGATCGGCGTAGCCTCAGCTTCATCGTTCGCCTCGGCCCCGATAGACCAATAGGGGCAGCGCTCGTCCTTCGGATTCAGAACCCAATCGCCACGCCTTTCATCGAAGAATTCCTGAATGTACTCGCGATCCGGGTCGAAGATGATAGCGACTTCCCCGCGGGTTTCGACTTGCGAAATAATCTGGCGGACGAGCGTCGATTTGCCGGTGCCGGTGTCGCCCGCGATCTGGATGTGGTGGGCCTCTCGATCACGCTGCATCACAAGATTGCAGCCTGACTTTCCCGGCTTCAGGCACTCAAGCGGGTTCCGAAAGTTGTCGAGTCGAAACCGTAGTCCATTACCGCGAGTGCGCCAGTTAAACTGCCAGCGGCTGATCAGGCCAGGGCCTCGAAGGAGGCGGCCGTTACGCGCACTTACATCGTGAGATCGGTCTAAAAACGCCCCGGCTGTGACCAACGTGATGAGGCAGAAACCGAACCCGAAAAGCGGCCAATGAAGGATGCCCGTTAAGCTGTGGTTGGCGTAGATGTACCGCTTGAGCCATAGCCCGAACGCTTGCGATTGCAAGGCAACTCGCCGAACGCTTATGGGACCGGTCGGATGTTCGAAGAGCGACTCGTTTGCAGGATGTGAGCCGACAAAAACGATATGGAACGATGGGCCGGTCGCATTTCGTGCCGGTATCGTCGGAAAGTCTGAAAAGAGCGTGGTTCGAACGTACGCGGGGAAATAGAACCGCTCGAGTGGCGATGCCAGTCGCAGCCACAGGCGGACCAGAAGCACACCGCATAAAAGAGCAAGTCCGAGTCCGGCGAAACGGCAAATTGGCAACCGGTGTGGCCAGCGGGGAGCTACGTCATTTGTCATGGGCCGCCTCCGCTGACGCGTCGCCATTCAGCCCGATTAACGACTGCGAACGGAATGCTTGAATACGCTGTTCGGCCAAGGAGAGCTTGCTCGCTTCAGCCCGGTCCAGGATCTCTTTCAGCCGCGCTTCAGTGATCTCTTCGCCGCCAATTTGGTCGAGGTTAAGACGCAGAACGATCATTCGAAGACTTAGCAATTCCGAGAGCAAAAGCCTGGCCTCTGGCGATGTCTGCGCGCCCTGCAGAGCGACCTGGCGGAGCCATTCGCTGAGCGTTAGACCCTGCTCCTCGGAACACTTTCGGAGCAGCGCTTCCTCTCGTGGCGTGACCTTGGCAGTCACGCTCCGCGTCCGTGCTTTTGTTCTTGTCCCGGTGTGCATCTCGGTGCCTCAGTAGCATAGTTTTGAAGGTTGCTCCAGAGCAACCTGAATATGAAAAAGTCAATGAATACGGGCGGTAGCCCGACAGCAACCTGGAAGGGGTGGCCTGTCGTGATGACTCTTGGGATGCGTAGCATCAATACCGCCAGAGGCCACAACTGCCGATTCGCGAAGCGACACATTAGCCGATTCGTAATGCGCAGTCTGACTCGAAATTCAAGAGAATCTCGCATCGGGTTTACCTACGCTTTTGCCTCAGCTTTGCGCCGGGATCTACCGTTCGGTCGAACCGCAACTTCGCCTGCGCTTGGATGCTCTTGCCTGAAGTTTTGAAAACCTTTATCCGCGGCGAAGAGCCGCTTCAGAGCAGCCGCGACAACATGGCTCGTTGAACTGTCGCTCGCATATTGTCCGTACGCGCGAAGATCACGAGCAATTTCCGGTCTCAGTCGAATCGTGACTTGCTCGTCTGGTTGCTTGTCTTCGGGTTCAATAATTGATGCTGACATATCTGGCTCCATCGATCAATTGAAGGCTTGGTCCTCACGAAAATAAGTGATTGCGATTCCGAGCGGGTTATGAACGATCAACTCGTTCGGAATATTGGGATTGATGCGGAACACGAACTCGGCGGCCCAGCGTTCGCGATGGGTCTCCAAGCCGGAGGAGTTGCTGAAGATCTTGGTGAATTCAACCCGCGCCCTGTAAGGCTCAGTCTGTAGATCCTCAATTACGACGTTGTTCACGGCCACGTCGATGTCGTCGTCGGCGCTGGTGAGGAACTTCGGAAGCCATTGTGACTTGCGGTCGCGCGCGTCAATAGCGCTGAACAGAGCACGGTCCAAGAAGTACAGGCTATTCACGTACTGCTGGGCAACAGTCTTGTGATTCCGAGAGTAATAACCGATCACGAATTGCGTCAGGAAGTACCGGATCTCCGGCGCCTGTGGCTTGTAAACGAAATCCTGGTAGGCAAGAGCTTCGGCTCGGCCCACTTCGTTGACTCGGATGACGAGTGGTTTTACGTGAGCTGCTACGGTTACTGCGCGGCTCAGAGCCCAGGCCAAAACGGCTATGACAACGGCAAGAATCAACACCGTGATTTTGAGCGCCGTGTTGGTCGTCAGAGTCGAGCCGTAGTACTCGTATTCCTGGCGCGCGGCGGGCTCGATCGGGGGAAGCGCGGCGGTCATAACTTGCTTGCCGATCATGCGAACGCTCCCCGGATTGCACCGGCCAGACTGCCGGCAAGTCCGCTGCCCGCGGCTGCTGTTCCTTTGAAGAGATCGCTCATGAAACTGGTGATTTTGAAAATGCTGAAGAATAGCCCGATGTTGAGCATCCCGAATGGCACGATCAGTAGCAGCAAATGAGGGAGGCTGTAATCTTGCTGGATGGAATTGGTGAAGAATCGGACGATCGCGTTTGCAAAGATGTAAACAAGCGCGCTGGACAGGACGCGGTAGAAGCTGTACTGCAGCATGAATTGGAGCCAATTCCAGAACAGCCAATTGACTCTTGGCACGATTAACCAAGGAATAAAGAGCGGTCCTAAAAGACTGCCGATCCCGATCGCGACGAACCCGAGAACCGTGACGGCAAACAGAACGCCTTCGATGAGGATCATGTCGAGCAGAACGCACACGTAAACGAACACCATGAGGAGGTCATTGTCTGGCTTTTGGGCCTTGTGTGTGGCGTCATTGATAGCTGATAGAAGAGAGTTCAAGCTCGACAGATCGATAATCCCGGCGAGTTGCCGTCCAGTATCTGGAAGAAGTTGGTGGAAGCTGGAATTTGTCCAGGGTAGGGGCGTGTTGTAGTAGCGCATCATCAACTCCGCAACCAGGAACAACGCAAAGAAGTGAATGACCCCAGGAAAGTCGAATTCGGGGTGGTGACGCGACGCGCTATATAGTGCCCATTTGAGACCGTAGATCGTTAGCATGATGATGGCGATCGCTGTCAAGAGTTGGTTGCCCATGGATAGGAAAACCGGCGAATCCGCGGCAACCAAATTGTCGATATTGGACGTGATCATCGTGAGGTAATCCACGGTGCCGCTGTTGATCGGAATCGTTGGTCCGGATTGGGCGTGCGCCGTGATTGCAGCGACGAACGGCAGCAGCCACAAGAATTTGTGCATGGAGGTTTACTTCTTGTTCTGCGCCGCTGCGGATTTGCCCCAGCCGGTGAGAGCGTCGTCTACGTCCTTTTTCTCCTTGGCAGTGGGCGCGCGCAAGAGTTCCTTTCGGTGACGTTCCGCGACCTCTTCCTTGTGTTTTTCGTAGCCGATATACGCCACGATACTCGCGAGCAATGCAAGGATAACGATGAGCAGTTTCGTCTGAAGAGCTGTAATCATATTCGGTATTCCTTCCTGCATTTATTGGGAGCGGTAATTGGAAATGGAAGCGGCTGCATCTCCCCACATGAGCGGTTGCGAGACAGCATATTGGTCCACTTGGCCCATGAAATTGAGGTGGTTCGCGATTTGATCGCGCTGGATCTTGTTGGCGATGATCTGCTGTTGTACTTCACAACTCTGAATCATGCTCTGACTCCGGGCTTCGTTGACAGCTTGGCTGTGCGATGCGTTCAGCATGTTGAGCTGCTCGATCTGGCTGTTCGTGCCGCTCCCGTCATCGTTCTGAGAGAATCGGAGTCCGAGAAAAGCGAGCTGATTCAATGGGGTGTTGAGTTGGTGCCGGGCGATGGTTTCGAGGCACTTGGTCGCGGAGCCGTCCATGGCCTCAACCGTCGCCAGATCGGCCAGTGTGGACCCCATCGCGGCCTGCGCATTGAAGTACGGATAGGCGTTCATGGGAACCGTCGCGGCGATCCATGCCTGAGGCGCGAGCGCGGGGCCTCCGTTCATCATTCGCGGCCACAGAATGGTCTCGCCGTACCTGCTTTCGGTGTAGTCATTCACAGCGGGTTCCACGGCCATCATCCAAGCGGCGCGTTGTCCGCTGTGGAAGCTTTGCGCCATGGCTCGCGAGAAGTTGTAGAGGCTCATCCCCGTCGTGTAGATTTTCACGAGCTGGTTGTACTCCTGGATGATCTTCGCGCCGGTGCTAATATCTTGCTGCCAGATGTGCCCGAGCGTGGCGTAGGACGAGGGGTCAAAGACGATATCCCCGAACCCCAGGATGGCCAGCGCCGGTTGGACAGGAAGCAGCGCAAGTCCGACGAGAATTGCGGTCATGATTGCAGCACCGCGGCCGAACGAAATGAATCTATTTTTCATGAAGGAACTCCTTGATCGAGAAGGTCATAGTTTGTGGAAAGTAGTTGACCGAAGTCATTCAGAAACTCCCGTGTGCATCGAGTCGTAAGCGGGCGCCTGAAGGTCTCCAGTGAGAAGAATCTTGACGCGCGTGCCCTCCCGGATGGTGATGGTGGGCAGGCGATTTAAGAAGCGATCGAGAATGTGGTCCGCAGATTCGGCTGTGCTCTGCGAGACGCCGTTCCGGAACTGAACCGAAGGATCGTACCCGAAACCCGTGACACTGTTTCCGATTTGAGCCAGGCCGCCGATGGCTCCGACAGCCAGGCTGGCGCCGAAGATCGAAAAATAGTGGTTGTTCACCTTGTCATGCAAGCCCACTTCCCCGGCCTGCGCGAGCGCTGGAGGCTGCTTGTCGAGCGGGATGGCGTATGGCTTCAGACCAGGAACGAGAATGCGATGAAACGCGACTGCGAGCCGCTGTTGGCCAAACGATGAGACCTTGCCGGCCTCTCCCAACACGCGGGCGCCCTGCGGAATGAGGATCAGGCGTGTACCGGGCAGGTACACATCGGTAGTGATCATGCAATTGACCGGTCCTGCCGCGTCCCCGTCCAGCCGGTTGGTCAAAACGGCCTCCATCAGGGTCCCTTCAGGTAGCCAGTAGGTCGGTTGTGCGGAAGGATTGAAGTCAAGCGCTTGTTTTACTTTTCCGGGCGCTGTCTCCTTCTCCGGCGCGTCGGGCGCGCTAATCGGTTGCGATGCTTGTCCGGGCGGCGGCGTTGATACTGCCGGCTGCGGCGCTGTGGCGTTGGTCGCGGTCTCCTGACGCACTACATTGTCGGCAAACAGAGACTTATAGGCCTGCTGTTGCCGTTCAGCCTGCAACTGCGAGCGCTGTGCAGCCGCTTGGCTCGTTCCAGATCCATACATCTGCTCGTACTGGGCGCGCGCTTCCGCGGCATCCTGGAGTGCGGCGGCGCGTTGAAGGTCGTCGGAGTTCGTGGGTCCTGGCGGAACCGCGCTTTGCGTGGCGGCCCGCGCCTGCTCCATTTGCTGCGCCTTTCGCTTCGCGTCATCCAACAGTTCGGTTTCTTGCTGGTGCAGCGTATTCTGCATGTCCCGGATTTGCGCCTCGGTCGGATTCTGTTGCTGGGCCGGATTGGTCTGGCGAGTGAGCGGTTTGGGCGGCGAGCCAGGACCTGTTGCGACGATATTCGCGATGACGATGAGCAGGACAATCGCCATCGCGCCGTAGAACATCCCTCGCTTGTGCTTGCTGTTCAGGCCGCCTGGCGGCAGTAGCTGCTGCGGGTTCGGAATCGGATGACCCTGCGGGGTTCCGGCGTTTTCGTCCGGCATTACTGGTGTTCCTTTTTGGTGTGAATGGCCTTCACCTTCACTTCGAGCAACTGGTAATCGGTTCGGAACTGCTGGGCCATTACCGTTTCGAGATCGTCCAGGTCGCGCGCCGATTGCAAGACCGCGGCATCGACCGTTCGGAATTCACGGTCGATCACGTAACGCGATAGCGCAAAACCCAATAAAAAACTCCCGCCGCTCACGATTAGCGTGAAAAACAGAGGAGGCACACCGATTCGGAGTAGCATCAGCCGTTACCCTCCCGGTGGAATTTGAGCTCGCTCTTTCCGACCCGCAGATAGCCAGCATCGAGAATTTTTGGAATGACGTAACGTCCGGTCTTCTGATCGAACTCGTACTGGATCAGGCTCGGCTTTCCATCCTTGACCTCGTACACTGCCGGTGCTTCCTGGGGAGTGGCTTCGATATACGTGAAGCGGTCGTCGTGATAGATCGCGGTCACGTTAAACGGGTTTTTCGCCCCATTCGCGTACCGGTAATCGTGTTTGAGCGTCGCCGGGTACGAGGCCCGAAGCTCCGACTTCTCCCGTTCGAGCTCCTTCTGCACGTTGGCGTGTTCCGCCTGCAACTGCTGCTGGGCTTGTTCGGCGGCTTGTTTGTACCCTTCGACGGCATCCGCGCTGACGAAGCGAGGCTTGTCCTTCATGGCGACAATTGCGCTGTTATCCGCGGGATTGACGAATATCTTCAGGTCGGCGTGCGCGTTGGGAATTTCCGAGACTTCGGTCGCGATGAAACTGTAAACGTTCCCGCTCGCGGCGATGAGGTTGATATTCGTGCGGCCGCCTTGTCGAGCGGGCTTCACGTACGCGAGATTGCCGCTCCAGTTGACCGGCCAATACTCCTTGTCGCCACAGGTGACCTCGACAATCGTTTCTTCTTTGGGCAGCTCGATAAGAGTGGTAAAACGGATTTCGGTTGCAATCGGGATAATGTCGGTGTCGTGATACGAAACCGTGCGGCTGCTCGTGTTCGGATCTCCCGCAACGGTCTTGGAATCGCCTGCGCTCGCCGGCGCGGATGCGAGCAAGATCAGTGCCATTCCGTAGCTAACTCTGAATAACTGCATTTTTTTCTCCTAACCGGCCTGTGCGGCCAGAACTTCTATTCCTTCTTCGAACCCGTGAGCCTCAATCGCGGCTTTTCGCCGCTCGTTGTCATACGGCGAATTGGTGTATTGCCAGTAGGCACGCGGGTCGAGATTCACATTCAAAACCTTTCCGCGCTGGTCCGTTTTCATGAGGAACTGTCGTTTTGGAATCAGCGCTCGAAATAGCTCGACCTCGCGGTCGTTCAAATGGAACATTTGCTGATATGCCGCGTGATCGGCGCCAGGATTGGCCAATAGGATCTTGGTCGGACAGATCTCGTTGACAAGATCCAGGACACCGGCCTTCTCCAAGTCCGCGGCCGATTGCGTAATCAGCCCGATACCGCCGTTATGCTTGCGCCAGGTCTTGCCGGCGCTCACGAGATACTGCCGCGCCGTGTCGTTCGCAAGGAAGCGCCAGACCTCATCGGCCCAGAGCTGTTTGTACACGGGCGCGAGCGCCGGGTTGTAAACCACTTGGCTAATGCGCTGAAATAGGTAAAACAACAGCGGCGGCAGAACCTGCGGATACAGTTCGTCGAGACCTTGGAAGTCGAACGCCTGGAACTCTGCGAACGTTAGCGTGTCGTCGGCGTTATCGAAGATCGATCCGTACTGGCCGCCGCCTATCCACGGGTGCAGGTTCGCAGCCATATGTCGTGGCAGACCGGCAGCCAGATTGCCGAGTGTCCGATGCTCGGCATCGAGCACGTACATGCCTTCGATGGTGTCGAAAAGCTCACGATCATCCTGAGCGGTCGGCGAGTACTCGCCATTTGATAAGAGCAATCGCATGAATGTGAACAGGAACTGCAGGTTGTCCGGCGTGGCAGGTAGCACGAAGGGATTAATACGGAACATCTGTCGTCCGTCCGCAAAGCGCATCTCGAGATACGATCCGCCGTGCTTCCGCGTGATCTGGCGGTAGCTGCCGCCGATATCCAAGATGAATGTTCGCGGCGCATGCTTCTGCGAGTGATCAATGAACAGATTCGTCAGAACCGACTTTCCCGATCCCGGCGCTCCGAAAATCAGCACTCCGAGCTTGTCCGCTTCATGCAGGTTGAAGTAGTACGGCGTGTGATGATTCGTTTCGAGCACAACCAGGTGCTCTGCCCGTAGATGCCGATTCACCTTTTCGCCGCTATACGGCGCGTATAGGAATGACAGGTCGGCGTAATTTCCGCTCAACAGCCACGTGCGCCGCAGATTGAATGCTTGGTTTCCAGGAATGATCGATAAATACGCGTTTAAGGCGTTGTATGTCTCGCGGATGAGCGCCGCTTCATGGTTGCCGAAGATTTTGACGACATCTGTCGCGGCAGATTGTAACGCTGGCTTCCCCTTCCAGCCGTACAAAATGACGGTAAAGGAAAATTCGCCTAGATACTCGCCGCCGTTGTTGATCCGCGAGAGCGTTCCATCCAGATCCTCCACATCATTTAGCGCAGATTTGTCGGCAATCACGTTCTGCCGATTCCCGCGGTTCACAATCATGCTGACGATGGATGGTATGTCCGCAACCCACTGCGACCAATGGAAGTGCTTCTGCGCTGCGCGGATAGTCGTGACGGCTTGATCGTTGAGAATTCGTTTGAATTCCGTGCAGAGAATAAAATTCGTTTCGAGCGCCAACAAATCCCGCAGGACATTCGGGAATGTTGCGTGTGGCGGCTCTTTGACCGACAGAACCTCGAGCTGAGCTTCGGCGATTTGAAGACCGTCCCGAGTACACGTGATCGGCGAACTCGCCATATAAAAATCCACATGACCGTCGTGCCGCAAATGTTCCGAGTTCGAAACCTCCGGATCAAGGTTCGCGAGTAGTCTCAAAAAGGCGAAGGCCTCGGCCTTATGCAATATGCGCAATCCAAGCAGATCGCCGATGTTGCGCACGAACGCCTCGGCGTGCGCAAGCAGGATGCCGCGGTTTCGGTCCAGGTCTTCCGTGAGAACGCGCAAGACCCTGTTCGAAGAGATCGAACGGTTTCCTCCAGCGCGTATCGCGGGCGGCTCAAACAGCAAAACGTAAACAAGGTGCAACGTATACAGTCCGGTCGGCTTGGATCGCAAATGGGCGTTGCGATCGCGTGTGGTTCGCCGAACGGCGTCGGTTCGATGGTCGTCGCGAGTGTGAATCGGAGCGCGATCTCGCTTTATGACGTACTGATAAATCCGATACCGCTCGTCGAAGATTCTCCACGCCTGCGCTGCACGCCGCGTGTACGAATCGAGGGTTTCTTCCGTCAGACATTCATCATCAACGCCCTCGGCCGTGAGAACGACGCCGAGATAATTGCTTTTGGTTAGAAACACGCGGTCATCGACAAACCAATGGGGTGCGAGCACTGAATTTGAAGCGCCGGCTTCTCGGTACGGCTTCAGAAAACGTTTGAGTTTCACCACGACGGTTACTCCTGCTTGCGTGCCACGACGCACCGGAACGGATCGCGCTTCAGCGGGTCATACAGCGCCTTCCGTTGCCGCACCTGGTTCATCACGAGGAAGATGTTTGAGTCCGAGCGTGTGAGGCGCCGGCCGATTGCCCACAGCGCAATGAATAGCGCGAACGCGGAAAGCTTCGGGACGAACCCGTCGGTGGCGCCCACAATCACGGCGATAAGGAAATTTAGTCCGGCGAGCTTCCTGTCGATTCCGATGATCAGAAGCGGCTTGTTGAGGGCGCGAGCTCCGGGTCTAACAACGGCTGGCATTGCCGGACTCCTATAAACCCTGTATCCAGGTGATGATCGGCGACGCGAAGAGCGCGAAGATCAAACCCAACAACAGGCCCGAAATCTTCGCGATCGTGCCCGGCCCGCCCGCCATCAGGCCGATGCCGCAGATGATGCAAAGAATGATCCCAACCCATTTGGCGATCGAGATCATCTCCTGCGCGATTCCTTGCGCGGCCTGACTGAAGGAACTGGATTGAGCAAACGCGATTGCAGCCGTTGCACCTATGAGCAGCACCCACTTTGCGCTTGAAGTGAGTGCACTGGAATAACGCCGGTTTATTCGTACTTCTGTTTTCATGAATAGCCTCTCTTGTGAACTTCGGGCCAAATTTGTGTAAGTGGCCCCTAATTGAGAGGAAGGTGAGCTAGAGGAAAACTTACAACAGAAAGTAACTAATCAAAAACTATCAGTACTGTTGCGGAGGAACTGTGTTTAGTTCTTCACGTCGTACGGGTATGCCCGCTAACAGTAATACCACGGCGGGATATCCGCTGTGGCTTTCAGACAAAGACGACGACGGCTCCCCAATCGATCCGCAGTTCATCGAGGCCGCTTTTGAGTTGGACGCAATCCTGTTCGCCTACCGGCGGTGCGAAATCGGATGTAGATCCACTGCGGCAGAGCTGATCCAGGATTCGGTGAATGCGGCTTCGCGAGCTTCCCACGCGGAACCTATCCACAGTGCACGAGCATACTTGCTCACTACGTTTATGCGGAAAGTGGATGCGCATTTGGCTAAATCTAGCCGCGAAATTCCGTGTTCCGATGACTTCATCGAACATCTCAAGTCTCGCCAGCAAGATAAACATTCGGATATCGAAGCATTGGAACAACCGATCCTCATTCATCAGGTGAAATCCCGGATGGACAGATGGACGCGTAACGTCTGCAATGTGAAGGCGCTGGGGTACTCGATGGGCGAGATCGCTAACGATTTGGGAGAACCTACAAACCGCGTAAATGTTCGACTTTGTCGGGGAATGAAAAAAGCAAGGCGACTATTGAAAATCGAAACCGAATGCGGCAAAGATATAAATAGTGATGAATGAGGTCTTATCGCGTAGGGAAGACAAAAAGCTGGTCAAAGCGCTGCAAGCGGCGGCGTACAATGATCATCCTAATCCGACTCGAATCGGATGTCCCACCGACATCAACATCCTAAAGGCGCTCGCAGCTAAGAAACTGCACGTCACCGACCCTGTGATTCAGCATGTCGCCGAGTGCTCGCCGTGCTTCCGCGAAGTGATGGAACTCCGGTGCCGGCTGAAACGTCTACGCGTTTTCAAGATCCTCGGCGGAGTGGCTGCGCTGACGATATTTAGTGTCGCCCTAGCGTCGGGTTACAAAAACTCGCCGTAATATGAGCAACGGCCCAGTAAAGTCGGCCCTAAGCGCCGTCAGCTCCTAGTGGACGCAGCGACGAAGCGTGAAACTTTTCCACTCCGGTAAGTTTTTACAGTCTCATTGCTCTGTCCTCTATAGGAGAGCTTTGAGCTGTGATCAATCAAGAGAGCTGTCGCGGAAGTGAAGCTCTGCCGAGAATTGAAGTTTCCGTGCGTCTGCTGCGGACGCAGGATGCTTCAATGGGTCATCCCTACCGCCCGCCGAGATGCCGTCGCAGGTTTAACTTATGGCGGACCCTGCTCTAGCAATTCTGGTCAAGGCCGTGGCGGAAGAGGTCGCCTCGATGCTCAAGGGACAGCTTGCGCGATCTGTCGAGATACAGCCAGTCTTGTTAACCGTGAAACAGGCTGCCGTCTATCTGGGCAGAAGTGAACAGGCCGTTCAACATCTGATCTTTCAGCGTGAATTGCCTGTCGTCAGGGTTGGTCGGAGAGTCCATCTCGACCGACGCGATTTAGATAAGTGGATCGAAAAAAATAAGTCCTGAGCCGCCCCCGCACTAGCTTTTCCGCTACACTGGATTCATGGCAAAGACGAATGGTGCAGGCTCTATCTATCAACGCGGCAACATTTGGTGGGTGCAAGTGTATATCGACGGCAAGCCCATCATCCAGTCCAGCAAGTCAGACAAGAAATCCGAGGCGGTCAAACTTCGCAACAAGCTGCTTTCAAAAAAGGACCGAGGCGAACTTCACGGCGGCGCCGCGAATACCGTTCTCGTCAACGAGCTTCTTGATGATGTTTTGAAAAGCGATATCAAGGAGTCGACGCGGTATATCTGGCGCAAGGTGATTGAAAAGAATATCCGCCCCTTTTTCGGGAAGCTAAAAGCGCAACGGCTCACAACGGATCATCTGGAAGCGTATAGGGAAAAGCGTCTGGCTGAAGGGCGTTCGCATTCGACGGCAAACCGCGAGCTTTCCATTGTCCGCACCGCATTCCACAACGGGCGCGAGCGAACGCCTCCGAAGGTTGCAGTTGTCCCCTATTTCCCCATAATTAAAGAAACGACGGTACGAAAGGGCTTCCTGACTGATGCTCAGTACGCGACCTTGCGCGATTCGCTTCCACAGGAAATCAAGGCGCTGTTCGTCACCGCGTATGTCACTGGCATACGCAAGGGGGAGTTGCTTGAAATCCGTTGGCCCCAAGTGGACTTTGAGGAAAGGATTATCACTCTTCATCGGGAAGAAACCAAGGGCGACGAAGCCCGGACAGTCCCCATAGTAGCCGGCGATATGTACGATCTCCTGAAGGCTGCTCACTCAGCATGGCCGGATGCTGAGTATGTTTTCAACAGACAAGGTGAACGGATCAAGGATTTTCGTGGCGCGTGGGAAACGGCCTGTATCGCGGCGGGAGTGCCTGACTTGCAGTTCCACGATCTACGGCGAACGGCAGTACGCAACATGCGCCGGGCTGGTATTCCCCAGGTGATTCGTATGAAGATAAGCGGCCACAAAACGGACAGCATGGAGCGTCGTTATAACATCGTCGATGCTGAGGATTTGACGAATGCGCGCGAGCTTCTGGAACGGAATCTGAATCGCTGGTAAGAGGAACGATATACCTGCAACTCTTAGCATTCCGGGCACTGAAGTGGATTTTCACGCTTTCACCCATCCTATCGGTCCCTTTGCAAGGACGTTTGTTTAATGTCCGGGTGGCCCGCCAACCGCCCCGTGCGGCGCATGCCGACTCAGTGGGAGCTAACGTCCAGCCTGCTCGCGGGGTTCCCACTTCGGACTAGACGCTCTCTGAAAATTACCACGCTATTCGCTGCTATCCTCTCTAGTTGCGAACTTGGAAAGCTCCATGAGCGAACGACAAGCTCTCTTTATCACTCACGCATCTCCGGAAGACAACGCCTTTACGATATGGCTCGGGGCAAAGATCGCCGCAGCGGGTTATGAGGTTTGGGCTGATGTCTTGCGTCTGACGGGTGGTGATGACTGGCAACGCAAACTAGAAGATGCTTTGCGAAACCGGGCTTGTAAGGTTCTTCTCGTTGCGAACCAGAAATCTGTCGAGAAGCAAGGTGTTCGGAACGAAGTTCAAATTGCATCCGATGTTGCAAAAAAGATCGGCGATTCGAGCTTTATCATTCCGCTCAGACTCGGACCGTTCGAAACCCCTTTCCTCATCGCGCAAGCCCAATATATTGATTTCAGTCATGGCTGGTCTTCTGGGCTGTATGAACTCCTATCCGCGTTGCAGGATGAGTACAAGATCCAGCTGTCAAGGGACCCTTCAACTGAATTGTGGCGTTCGCTGCAGGCGATGCATAGCAGGAAGCTGGAACAGCGTCCCGAGAAGTTGGTCTCAAACTGGTTGCGCGTGAGGAAACTGCCAGAAAAAATTTACTACTACAGAAACGATGAGGTGCGATGTAACGACGTGAGCCTATCGTTGCCATGGGTAGCTTACGGTGACGGTTTTCTGACGTGCGAGGAGCACCCGATTCCGGGCTCACGCAACATGTCACTGAGTTTGGCCCTTGGCACTGGCTGGTCTGAACTCGGTATCCCAACCACAGAAATGCGTAAGATGTTCGCCAACCTGGCGAACCACGGAATGGAATCATTCCTGAAGTCGCGAGGATTGCAGTCCTTTGAAATGGCAAGCGGCCAAGTTGCATGGTGGTTCGACGGCGAAAAGCCGAATACGCGCCTGACGTTTCGCTGGGGGGAACTGAAGGGAAGCCGCGTGCTGCGGGGAATTTCCGAGAAGCGGAAGCTGCAGTGGCATTTTGGCATCTCATCGAGATACCATGGCGGCACCCTGCGCTACTTTCGCCTGCGCACGCGCCTCTTATTCTCTGAGGATGGAAAAACGGCTTTGCCGGGAAAACGCACGCACCGAATGCGGAAGTCGTTCGCCAAAGGGTGGCGCAATGCCCGTTGGCGGGATATGCTCCTGGCTTTTCTATTTTGGTTGTCAAATGGCGAGTCCATAATTCGACTGCCGTTGCATTTGAAAGACGATCTTCTCGTTGAGGTGCCGCCGTTGATGTTCGTCAGTTCCGTGGGCATAAGCGAAGGCCACGAGGAAGAGAGCAATGAAGAGGAGACCAGTGACGACTACTACGAAGAGTTCACGGACGACGACGAAGAATCGGACTGGGAGGAAGAGGACTAGTCGAGAGTCGCCGCCCGAACACCCACGTTCGTCGGAGCCTGAACGAACCGAATTGTGGCATATTCCCGAGCCCTTGCTGGAGTTCGCTCACGGTCAGATGGTCGAATACCCACGTGATGGTCTGTATCTGTTCGGGCCCTGCGACTCGCAAAAGCGGCCTGGCGTGACGCGCTACGGCGTCATTGGCACACGAGAAGGTGTCGAGCGTTTCAGACACTTTTCAGCGAAGATGCGTGGATACATTCCTGTCCCGGTCCCGGGACCCCGTAGCCGCAAGATCGAACCGCAGCACGTTCCATTCCCTGGTTTTCAGGAGGCCTTCAACAGTGAATGGCCGGAGAAGCCGGCGGCCGTCATTCAGGATATTCAACTGCATGAGATCGAGGACACGATTCGCATTCAGAACCGGCACGAGGCTATCCATGGGTGCGTCGACCTATTCGTCTCGCGACTGGAGCAGGAAGAGAATCGCCTCGAAGCACCGCCGAGCTTTTGGTTCGTGGTCATCCCGGAAATCGTCTACGAACTGGGGCGGCCGCAATCGCGAGTGCCGCGCATGGATGCCGTCTCTGGAAACGTTACGATTTCGAAGAAAAAGGCTGAGGAACTTAAGGTCGCACCGAGCCTGTTCCCAGAGGAGCATGAAGGCGCTGACGTCTACGAGTACGCCACGCACTTCCGGCGGCAGTTGAAAGCACGGCTCCTGAAACACAAGATCGTGACGCAGATTCTCCGCGAAACCACCCTGGCGCCGGATGATTTCACCAAGGCGAATGGAATGCCGCTACGGCGTCTGGAAGATCCCGCCACGGTCGCGTGGAAGCTGGGTACCGGAGCGTATTACAAGGGCGGAGGGCGGCCATGGCAGTTGGCGCACGTCCGACCGGGCGTCTGCTACGTGGGATTGGTGTACAAACGGAGCGATTTGAGTGCGGACGTCCGGCACGCATGCTGCGCGGCGCAAATGTTTTTATCAAACGGCGAAGGTGTAGTTTTCCGGGGAGCACCGGGATCATGGTACAACCCAGACACTAAGCAGTTCCATCTCGATGAAGCTTCGGCGAAGGGATTGATCGAACTCGTCATCGCGGAGTACCGCCTTCAGCACAATTCACCGCCGAGGGAATTGTTCATACATGCATCTTCCAACTTTGGAGATGAGGAATGGGCTGGTTTCGAAAAGGGCGCAGGAGCTGAAACCAAGGTGCTGGGAATTCAGATTTCCGACGCCTACGAAGACCTCAAGCTGTATCGGATGGGAAACTACCCGGTTATTCGCGGCGCCGCTCTGCCCCTTGGTGACAGGAGCGCGTATCTGTGGACATCGGGGTTTGTGCCCCGTTTGGACACGTACATGGGGCCGGAAACGCCCAACCCCATCATGGTGAGGGTCCAGCGAGGAGAATGCGATTTACGTGGCGTCCTGTCTGACGTCATGGGCCTGACGAAGATTAACTTCAATTCGTGCCTGTTCAATGATCGAATGCCTGTTACAATCCGCTTCGCCAATGAGGTCGGAGATGTTTTGATTTCTGCGCCGATGGACAGTGAACCGCGTCTGCCCTTCAAATTTTATATTTGAGCGAGACCGAATCCTCTAGCCGCTGGCCTCTCATTGCGTTAACAAAAACAGCTTGGGAAGAACCCGGAAAAGCGCCGTCCGTCTCGGGTAAACGCGCCTGTGTCCGACCAATTCCCAGATCGTCGGCGATACGGAACAACTCTGGGTTTACGTTGCGGCCGCAAAGTTGATTTAACCCGCAGAAAGTCAGCCTGTACGGGTCTGGTCTTGCAGTGCCCACTGGTCTTCTTTTCAACGCTCTTGGCGCCGCCGGACTGTAGCGGAACTGTAGTGGTTTCGGGAAACAGGGCGAAACTCGACGATACAGCGCCTCAGCAAAATCAGCTGTTTGCGGCTCTAGAATACTGGGCAATACAGTAATTCTTAGCTTGAGGTGCTAGCGGGTAACACCGTGGGGGTTCAAGTCCCCCTCTCCGCACCAAATATCGACTATCCTACGAATGGGCTACGTTTGTGTCCAAAACGTGCCCAAATTATTGTACGGCGGCAGGCTTTTCGGGGATTGTCCAGCCAGTGCCCGCATGAACTTTTTCCATGAGATCGCCAATCCGGACTTGCCGGGCAGGCGACCACTTCCCGTACTGCCTGCGATTATAGTCCTCCCAGCACGCTTATAGCCTATTGCGGCGCGCATCGCGGTGGTGTATCGTGGTGCATCGAGCTAGGAAGCCGCTTATGCCACCGAAAAAGAGCGGGAAGAAGAAGCGTGAGAGCGGAATGCCCCGTACATCGGTCAGTTTCCCACCCGAAGTATACAAGACGCTTGAAGACCTTGCCGCACGAAAAAAAGTCTCCATCGGATGGATTGTGCGTGATGCAGTCGAAAAGTACGTTGCAGACCAGTGGCCGTTGTTCAGCAATCTGAAAGCTTAGTATGAAATTGGCAGCAAAGCTTCGAGCGGGAGAGCGCCCACGCGTTGACCGGAACGCCGGTAAACTGCACGATGCCGATTTCGATTTCGCGGACAGCGAAACGGGCTATCTTACGCACGGACTACATCCGTATCCAGCGAAGTTCATTCCTCAAATTCCTGATGCGCTGATCCGTGAGTTGTCCCGCGATGGGGACACCGTGGCCGACATTTTTTGCGGCAGCGGCACGACGCTTGTTGAAACCCTCATTCTCGGTCGGAACGCCATAGGTTTCGATGCAAATCCTCTCGCCTGCCTCATCACGAAGGCGAAAACCACGCGGTTTGGTCGCCACGATAAAGGGGCACTTCTGTGCCTCGTTACCCGTGCGGAAAACGCCGCCGATGCAATTCTGAACGCTGGTAAAACACTTTTCCATTCGTCCGCTCCGTTTGTATCCGCCGCTCCCCGGCCATCGGGCGAGGTACTTGATTTCTGGTTCGAGCCGTTCGTCGTGGAAGAACTCGCCGAAATTCTTTCATGGTGCAACGCGGTCGTTTCTCAATCCTCGCGAACGGTGGCGCTGGTCGCGTTTTCTTCCATCATTGTCAACGTATCCAAGCAGGATTCTGATACTCGTTATGTTCGTCGGAAGAAGAAGATTGCGCCCGGCGAAACCATGACGCGCTTTGCGCGGTCACTAAAGGCAGCGGTTGCAGCGGTCGATGAGTTTACGGCACAGGTTAGCAGCGGCCTAACCTGCGAAGTGCTGCATGCCAATATCCTGGAAGCACCCGACAGCCCGCCTTTTGATCTTATGGTCTGCTCGCCGCCGTACCCGAACGCTTTCAGCTATCACCTTTACCATATGACGCGCATGGTCTGGCTGGGCATGGATCAGCCGAGGTTCAAACGCGAGGAAATCGGGAGCCATCGCAAGTACAGCGCCAAAGGTCCGAACGGCGCGACGGCCCAGACGTTTCAGAAGGAGATGGGGGCGATACTCGCCTGGCTTCGAAACCATCTTAAACCCGGAGGCTTTGCATGCTTCGTCGTCGGCGATTCAACGATCCGCGCCGAAAGAATTAACAACGCCGATTTGATTGCCCAAGCGGGCCAGTGTGAAGGTTTTCGGGAAGTCGCGCGCCCAACGCGCCGCCTGCAAGCGACGAAGAAAGCGTTCAACCCTGTGATCGGAAAAATCAAGGACGAAAAGATTCTCATTCTCCAGAACGAGGGAGGCGCGCGCACATGAGACAACCGCTTGTCTGTCGAATGAAGCCATATATCCAACCATTCGAGCGCGAACTTGCATTGGCGGAACTCAGCGCCCTCGCGCACACCGAACCTGTCGCGGTTGACTTCGGCTCGGATCACCCGATCCTCTTTTCACTACCTCCCGTTGTGAAACCCACGACTTTGGCCCGACATCTCGCCTACTGGGAGCTTATCGAAGCGGATCAAACATATTACACAACCCAAGTGCTGCGCGAGCGCACGGTTAACGTGGTGCGCAACGGTGTCCCTACCAAGGATATTCCGCAGCTTCTCCTTTTTGAAAACACCGCATTACCAAACCGGCGATGCCTTCGTTACGGCACTCACGGCATCCACGAATATCGGGGCAAATTTTTTCCCCAGCTCGTTCGGTCGCTCATCAACATCGCGGACGTACCGAAGGGCGGCGTAGTAGCCGACCCCATGTCGGGGAGCGGGACCACAGCGGTTGAGGCGGTTCTAGGCGGTTATCATGCAATCGGCCTGGACATGAATCCACTATCGGCTCTCATGGCAAAGGCTAAGTGCGCCCTCCTCTCCGTTGATCCTGAATTCCTCATTTCTTCGTATGAAAGCATTCGCGGCCAGTTATTGACGCCCCCGACCAAGCGCAGCCCACAGCTTGTATATTTCGCCTCGCTCCCTCGCCGCGATCAGGAATACCTATCAGCTTGGTTTTCCGAACAGGTTTTGCAGGACCTTGACGAAGTTGCGCGCGCCATACAGCAATCAAACGAGCAACTGCGCGATTTTTTCTGGTTGTGCCTCAGCAATATCGTCCGCAGCGTTTCTTGGCAGAAGGACGACGATTTGAGAGTGCGCAAAGAACTGCGGCTAGATGCTGAAATCGATCCTATCCGCGAATTTCTCGAAGAATTGGGCCGCTCGGTTCGTGTTGTGCTGGCCTTCCTTTACCAGAACAGGGAAACGTCTCTCGGCTCTTTCGACATTGCGGAGGGCGATGCCCGCGATCTTGCGTCGGCATGGAACCGGAAGGCCGGAAAGATCGATGCCATCATAACTTCTCCGCCCTACGCTACGGCCCTTCCCTATTTGGATACAGACCGCCTCAGCCTGTGCTACCTTGGCCTTCTATCTCGACCCGAGCACCGTCGCCGGGACCAGAATATGATCGGCAATCGCGAGATCAGCGAAAAGCAACGGGCGTTATATTGGTCCCTCTTTGAAAGCAAAAAAAAGAAGCTGCCGAAGTCGGTCTCCAGCCTCATTCAAAAGGTCAGTACGCTGAACTCCAAGATCGAAGTCGGATTTAGGCGGCGCAACCTGCCCGCACTCTTAACGAAGTACTTTATCGACATGCAACAGGTGTTAGAGGGCATGATGGCTGTCCTTCGGCCCGGTTGCCCGGCCTTTGTCGTAATCGGGAATAACCACACGATTGCGGGAGGTGAGCGTGTTGAGATCGAAACCGCCACTCTGCTTGTGGACATCGCATCAGCTGTGGGCATGAAACCCGAACGGCGCATTTCGATGGAGATGCTTGTCTCGCGCGACATCTTCAAAAAGAACGCCGTTGCGTCCGAGGAAATTCTATGTTTTACAACGCCGACTCAGAAATAACCGAAGCGCTTCTGGGAATTGGGCACCTGTGTCGTGCAAAGCGGCTCTAGTTGCTGAAACAGAGGCGCTCCTTGCGGCGCAACTTGAATATCGTATTCAAATCCGTTGATCGGATCGACGCGACGGACAAGGAGAATGTCGCCGACGCTGCCGGAACTCCTCAGCGCCTCATTACCGAGACGAAAATCGCCTTTCCTCGGATTAAAGAACATGCGCACTGACTGCACTGTACCGATGCGCATGGGCACATTCATGCGGTCCATTTTCCCCAGACCGTTTCGCCTATTTTGCGGGTGCGTATTGTTCCACCCCACATCCGCCGTAAACTCGCCGGGGAAGTTCCAGAAGCCGGGATTCTGATCCAGAGCAGCTAACGGAATGAATACCTCCGGGGACCGGCGCGAGGTGCCCTGCGTAGTCTGCCCGGACCCAACATCTGTGTTTTGCAGAGTCATCACGAAACAACTTGCGCCGCTGACTGCTGCCGGAACAATTCCGGGCGGCGGAAGCGCAGCCGCTGATGGCAACTCCGCAGCCTCGGCAGCAACCTCGCTCTGGACTGCTTCAGCTTGCCGTGCCGTTATCGTCGGAGGCCGGGGAACGGGAACCGTCACGAACAACGTCTGCGGTGTCACGACAAGTGGCGGCTCTCCAGCCGTTAGCGGCGCGGCAGCCGGCGGTTGCACCGGGGTTCTGGCTTGCTGCATCGCCGCCAATTCGACTTCACTCCGAACCAGCCCAGCTGCGGCAAGCTGCTCGATCAAGTCCGCTGTTACGGTGTAACAAAGCCCTGGTTGTGGCTGGGCCCAAGAATCCAGAGTCGCTTCGATAGCTTGAAAGAACGCCGCGTCCTTTGCGTCCGCAAGGTCCAGCGCGGCGGCCATTGATGCTTCGTAATTGGTAAACAGGCCACCCCCGGTCATGTTGCCGGAGCCTACAATCACGTCGGCACGTTTTGCCGACTTGAACAGGTACACCTTCGGATGAAAGGTGTTCGGCCCGTTGTTGCGGTACACAAAAACGTTCCCGTTTCCAGCCGCCGCTAAGAGGTCCGTCAGCCCTTCCCTAGACGTGCCACATAAATCAACGCCTACCGAAATTTGGACCTGTGCCCTCGCGCTAAAGTCGCGCAACACATCCCGAATATACTGCGTTCCAGAACGCTTTACAAAAGCCACCGCCGCGCGAAAACCAGTCCACTGTGGGTCGGCGAGATGTTCGCGAAGCAGTTCCCCTAGACGTGGCTCTCCGAAGGGCTGCGTTATGAATTGCATGCAACAGAAGGGCAATCATAACAGGTATTTGTCAATACATTCGACTCTCGCGACTCGCGGCACCAAAGAAGGACCCAGGCCCGCAACCGTGGCCGTCAGGCCGGGACGAGCCGCGCCAAAGCTCAGCCCGCCTTGACGCGCCCCGCGCCGGATTGCAGCGCCTCCGTGAGCGCGGCCTTGTCGCCGATATCGAAGGCGCGTTGTGCGGTTTCGGCTTGAACGCTTTCGTCTATCCAGCGCAGGACGGCGCTTCGCGTGGTGCGCCACGTGCGCCCGACCTTGCGGCCCGGAAGTTCGCCGGATTTGAGCAAATCGTAAACCATGTCCACCGAGATGCCGAGCAGCGCGGCTATGCCGTGAACATCCAGCACGTCAAGACACCACCGGGCCAACCTGTTCCTCTTCTTGAGCATCAGTATTAGAGAAACCGGGCGGCGCGTGATGCAGAACGGCAGTGCAAGCGACACACCGGCAACCAAGGCCCTTGCCACTCTTTCAGCATTCGCATCCGTAGGTGCACGGGCGTTAAATCTCACGCTGACGAACATCGTCGGCGAAAAGATTCCGGGAGGATACCGTCCCAATACGCCACTTGAACAGCTTCGCCGCACCATCGGGCGCATTCTGGAATATGCCGAAAAGTTCCGCTACAACGTCATTATTCGCCCGAGATCGCGCACGGCCACGCTGATACGGCTTGATGACCTCGACTTCGCCAGGGCCGAGCGAATCGCGCCGCACAGCGTCATTGTTTTTCGGACTTCACCGGCAAATAATCAGGCATGGGTTGCCGTGGAGAAAGACGCGCAGGAAGATTTTGGCCGCAGGCGTCGCAAGGGCATTGGAGCCGACGCAACCGCCAGCGGATCGACGCGGATAGCCGGAAGCCGCTGCCCGTTGACCCGACTGTCCGTTATTGTTTTCCGTAACTTACGGACGCCAGCGAGAGGCCGCGAAGATCCAAGTCCCCCTCTCCGCACCAGTTACAGATAACTGGCCCTCGTATGAACTAGGCCCTTTCAATCTACGCCGGCGCGCCATGGGATGTGCTGCTTTCTGCAGCCGCTTTCATCTCGATCTTCGGAAAGCGAACGCAAAAACACGCGCCCGCGGACCCGTTTTCGGCCAGAAACAAATCTCCGCCGATGTCCCGCATGGCCTGACGGGACAAAGCGAGACCGAGTCCCAGGCCGGAACGCTTCCCGCTCACGAAGGGCTGAAGAACGACTCCCCGCATTTCGGCGGGAATCCCGGGGCCGGTGTCCTTAACATAGACATCCACGGAGCTGCTGGTGAGGCGGGCCGTCATGAAGACGCTTCCTCCGCTCGACATTGCTTCGGCTGAGTTGGAGAGCAGATTGACAAAGACACGCTCTGTCCGGATGGGGTACGCGGTGACCTCAAGTTCGGGGTCAATCGAGATGTCGATCGCAAGGTGACCGGGCCGGGCCGCAACCGATTCGGCAGCGGCTTCGACGAGTTCGCGTAAACGGCATACCTCGGGTTCGGTGCGGCGCTCACGCGAAACGTTCAACAAGTCGCGCAAGAGTTCCTGCAAGCGGTGCGAGGCTCGATAGATGGCTTGAGCGATGCGGCAAGTCTGGTCTGCGGGCAGGTTGCCGTCGACCAACATCTCGGCGCCGCCGTAAATCGCGGCCAGGGGATTGCGCAGATCGTGGACGAGCGACGTGCCAAGGCGGGCTATGGTGTTCATCTGCTCCTGGTGGATGCGGTCTTCCTGCGCGCGCTCAATCGACTCGCACATCTGGTTGAATGTATTCGCGAGGCGAGACAACTCGTCTGAGCCGCGGACTGGAACTCGATACTGATAGTTGCCTGCCGCTATCGCGCACGCGGCGGCATCGAGAAGACGCACGGGTTTCAGAACGCGGCGCGTCAGGTATGAGCTAATGGCCAAGGCTGCGGCCACTGTGAGAAACCATGCGAAGGCGACTACGCGCCGCAGATTGGTTAGGGAACTCCGGGCCTGCGCGTAGGAGTAGAGGATGCCGAGTTCCGCCACGGCGCCGCGGTCGATCCCCGTTAGTGGCCGATGGAAGAGAATGAACCGATTTCGCCAGAGCTGTTTACCCCTGGCGCCCGAGGAGGATTGAAGAAACGCGGGAAGGCCCGAGACAAGATCGCGGTTCAGAGTGGAGGCGTAAACCTGCCGATTGTCGAGGAACACGAACTCGCTTCCCGGAGCGAGTGTCTTCAACTCGCGACCCATGCGGTCATCGATCCGAAAACCGGCACAGAGAACGTTCAGGAGAAAAGGCTTCGACTCGCCCGCGACATAGACCGGAGTCAGGACGACATAGAAAAGGCTGCCTCCATCACGAAGGTAGCCGGCTAGTTGCGCAGGAAAGCGGTCGGAAACAGCGGAAAGCGGGATCGTGGGTGCTCTAAGCGCAACCTCTTTCTCGCCGAGCGTCGAAATCAGACGGCCCTGCGGGCTCAAGACCAGGAAGAATGCCGATTGATCCGACACGCGGGACCAGAGTTCCTCGGCCGAATCCCGGATCGTCTTATCGTCCTTGGTCGCGAAGGCGGCGCGCACGTCGGACATGGCGCCCATAACAGCGGTCGTGGCGAGGAGCACTTTGGTTCGCGCCTGCCAGACAGCCTCATACGCGCGGATGCTTGCCTGGATCTCGGCGCGAGCGCTGTCGTCGGCGACAGAGATCACGTACTGTTCGAGCGTCCAGCCGGCGATGGCGAACAACAAAGTAACCGTGATGGACGTCGCGAGAAAAACACGCCATCGTAACGGAACGGGATGCGGTGGCCACTTCACTGAGGCGCTCCACTGTAAGAATCTTGCTCGCTCGACGGCGGATAGTCGAGGCCGTACTTATTCTTATGCGGCGCGGGCAAATAATCTTCCTCGGAGATAAGCAGTTCGGGCGCAGAGATATCCGCTTCCGGCACGGACACAACAACGGAGGGGTCAGCCGGGCTTTGACTGCTTGCCCGCTCGTCGAATGCAAAGAGCTTATACACTCCAGGAGGGACATCGGGAATGCGATAGGCGCCGTTCGAGGCAGCCGTGGTGAAGAAAGGAGTATCGAGCACCAGAATCACCGCGGCCATGTTTGGGTGGATGTTGCAAAAAACGCGCACAATGCCCGGCCGTTTGAACCTCACGGACCTGGTGGTTCCCGGCGCATACAGGCCGAGATCGAATAACTGGCCATTGTAGTTCGAGAATGCACTGTGGAAGATCGGGTCCTCGTTCGGAAAATCCACGACCGTTCCCACTTGAATGGCCAAAACGTGGGGCTTGAATGTCTTGTTCTTCTGCAGCAAGCCTGCACGTCTGTTAGCGATCGGCTGCATCGCAGGCCCGTTGACGGATTGAAGCCAGACCACAATATTTGCCGCGGAAAGATCATCCGCGCGCGGATGGCTATGGCCGGGAGGAATGACGTGGATAACACCCGAGACATTGGCGGCGCTCGCGAGACTTCCGAGTACCATGCTGCCGGCGAGGAGACAGGCGCTAAAAGAGGTAAGCCACGGTGGCGTCATAACGGGTGGTCGGAAAGACAAAGCCATTCCAGTACTCGTCGAGATGATATTGGGCGCCTTCGAAACTCAAAACCACATTCGGCGCAATTCGGTACATGACATTAGAGGCAATCAGATGTGTTCTCAGGGGAGCATAGGGCGTCAGGTCTTGCGGATTGTTGGCTTGGACGCCGCCATAGACGTTGAAGGTGAGGCGGCTCGTTACCGGGAACGCAAGCTGTGCCCAGCCGGCAGATCCTCGCACAGCGCGAACATCATTGTTAACGAGCGAAACACCTCCGGGCACACCGCCAAGGTTAGCGAAGTTTTTACCGGTTATCAGAGTCCCGCTGATCTGTATCCAGGCGGCCGGCTTTATCAAGAAGTCGGCGCTGACCAGACGCGAGGGAACGGACTGTCCCAGAACATGGCTTGTGCTGCTATCGGCGCCAAAGCCTGCTTCGAACCTGGAATTGTCCGACCATGTGCGGCGAATGCGGGCATGCGCCTGAACAGCCGGCCGCGGGCGTATGGGGTCGCTTCCGGTGGGCAACGACGCTACGGTATAGTATTCATTCGTTTCAAAGAGACTCGCTTGCAGCGCGAGCGTGGTGCGTTCGGTAAGCGGAATGCGCTCTTCGTATGTCACCTGCGGGCGCCAGAGCCACAGGTTGCCGGCGCCTGCCGCCGGCGGCGTCCCGACGCGAGCGTAGGAATCCGGCTGGAATGGCGAAAGAATGCTCTTATCTTGACCGAAGGTAATGCTGCGACGCTTCCAATCGAAAGTAACGGCGCCGCGACGGATGCGAAAACCTCCCCGGCTGGGGTCGCTGCCGTAGAAGTCCATGGATAGGAAGCCGTTTACATGCCCTCCCGCGAATACCTCGGGGCCGCCGAAAGTAAGTCCAAAGATAGATTGCCGCAAGGTAACGCCACCGCCCGCGGATCCCAGCGAGTAGTTTTCATAAGTTGAAGAGTAAGTCGCGTCCGCACTGCTGTTCTTAGTGAGAAACGCATCGAATAGGAACATGCCGGTCAACGAAACGGGAAAGCGCTGGGAAGCCTGAACCTTGGTCTGAGCCTGTTCGTCAATACGATGCGATGCGACCTCCGCTTTCTCCTGAAGGGTTTCGAGATCGGCAGACTGCCCGGACTGAGCGGATCGCAGCTCTTGCCGCAACGCGTGAATCTCATTCAGCAGGTCTTGATTCTGTTTTTCCAGTTGATCCAGCCGCTCCAGCACCTTAGCAAGCTGGTCGGGTGGAGCCTGCTGCGCGCCGCCGAATGAGCTAACGCACAGTAATGGAATTACGATAACGAGAAAATTAGTCGAGCAACTCTTCGACAACACGGCGGACCTCTTTCATGGAAAACGGCTTTCGGAGAATCGCGTTGGGAGTGTCAAGGATACTACCGTCGGCGCTTAGTAGGGCGTCGTCGCCAGTCATCAAAATCGCCGGCAAACTGCGGCAGCGATCGATCGCGCGAGCTTGATGAATTAATTCAAGGCCATTTACGCTGGGAAGATTGTAGTCAGTGATCAGCGCGGCAACGAAATCGGTTGCGGCTCTTTCGGCAATAAGCGATAACGCGCGCGCAGGGTGATTGGCAGTGGCGACCTCAATCCCAGGAATCCGGGCAAGCGCGATCGCGACGGAGGAGGCCAGGCTCTCATTGTCGTCGACGACAATGATTAGTTTCATCGTCGTCTCTCAAGGTATGAAACGATAGCCGACGCCGTGCACTGTGACGAAGTGTCTGGGCGCGGCGGGGTCGTCTTCGAATTTCTGGCGCAAGCGGACTACATGAGCGTCGACGGTGCGAGTGTTGGGATAGTATTCGTAACCCCAAACAGAGTTAAGAATCAGATCGCGGCTCAGCACCCTGTCCGCGTTCTGAACAAAGAAGAGCAGCAGATTGTACTCAGCCGGGGTGACGCGCACCTCTCTTCCCTTGCGAGTGATCACGCGCCGTTCAATATCAATCTCCACCTGTTCGAAGCGGATAATTTTCGCCGGCAAATCGCCGCTCCTGCGCAACACCGCGCGAACGCGAGCGAGCAGTTCGCGTGTTCCGAAAGGCTTGACGACGTAATCGTCAGCGCCCATTTCGAGAAGAAGAACCTTATCCACTTCGTCGCCCACAGCGCTAAGAACAACGATGGGAGTGAGAATACGGTTGGTTCTAAGCTGCTTACAAAGCTCGATGCCGTTCAATCCCGGAAGCCGCAGATCGACCAGAATCAGGTCCGGCTTAGCCGAGATAGCCTTCTCCAGGCCAGAATGGCCGTCCACGGCCTGGATCGGCAGAAACTGTTCGCGCTCAAGCAGAATGCTCACGGTATCGCGCACCTCGGGATCGTCATCGACAATCAGGATCTTCTGCACGGGAGCGTTTCTCTTGTAGCTCTTATTGTGAGGCTTTTTGCGGCCTTCGATTTCAGTCGTGAAATCGAATTCACAGGTTTTTTACAAACCGGCGACAAGCGGCGGGCGCGGTTGTACGCGGCCGTTGAAGCGCGACGATACGCCGCGCTTCAACCTTTCACGGAAGAACTGTGTTGAAGAATCGGGATCGGGGAGGAGGACAGCCCGAAAACCCTAGCTTCGAACTACTTTCTTCCGGCGAGCAAACAACCCCACTCCCAGCACGCCCAGTCCGATTAGCGCCAAGCTAGCGGGCTCGGGCGTGGACGTGGTGAGTTCGCCGAAAAGGCCGCCCGTGTCATTGTTGATCCCTTCCACAAAGTAAAGCGCATTTGTATTCACGTTGGCGCCGCCGGTTCGGAACTCGATAGTCCAGAGATCCTGATATGCGAGCGGCTGCCCGTTCGCGCCGTCCAGGCTGCCGACAAATGCTCCCGTGGTTGCATTGAAGGCGTTGATCCAGCCATTGCCGTTATTGGCGACCAGGAGATCGCCTCCAAAGCTTCCAAAACCGGCGGGCGCCATGGCGAAGCCCCAAGGCGCGTCTAACGCGCCGCCGCTTGCGAAGCGCTTCACGAAAGTACCGTTCGTACTATAGATGTCGACATAGCCGCCCGGATTCGATGACCCGTCAGGATTGAGGTTGGCGTAAGCCACGTAGAGTTGCCCACCAATAAGCTGGATGTTGAATGGCACGAAGCCGGACTGCGCATTCGGGTCCACGAATTTTCCGGCAAAAGTTCCCGTTCCGAGAGCGACCGGCTGGAACGAGGAGTTGAAGACGTCGATTTTGCCTGTCAGATACGTGGAGTCCGCGGCATACAGGTAGTTCGAACCGGCGTTGCCGGCCAACGCCAGCCCCGTGAAGGTGGCGCCCGGTGTGATGGTAGAGGGCGCCACCAACGTGCTTGCGCCGCCTGTCCATCCGGAAATGCTTCCGTTCAAGTTCGCGAAGAGGAAGTGGGCAGGGCTTCCGTTCAATTGGAAGCCACTTGTGCCATTGAAAACTTCGCCCGTCGGTCCTGCCGTGCCCGATGCTCCGCCCGGAACCGTGATAGCAGGGTTGCCGCCTATCTTTATGAGATTGCCTGCTCCGTCGTAGATGGTGGCGGTGGCGGAATTTGGGTTTGCCATCCAGAAGGGTCCCGTGGATGAGAACGCCACTCCCCAGGGATCGACGAGATTGGGGTCCGTTGTGGCTGCCAAACCCGGAACGCTCGAAACAAGGTTGGTCTGGTCCAGATTGGTTTGACTCAAGCTGGTTGCGAATAGCGCGCTAGGTGAGACGACTAGAACGGCCGCGAAGGCGATGCCGGCGAGACCGCTCGCGTGCTGCTTTAGAATCATAAATCAACTCCTCTTGTGTTGGGACAGTCTGTTTGTTTTTCGAATTAACTTCTCCTTCGAAAAACTATCCTTTGCGCTTCATCTGCACACGTTCAAGCGTAGAGAAACTCGTGGGCGAAATCGTGCACTGAATGTAAAAGTTTTGTCAATGGTTTCCGATGCGGCGCCGGCCGCGAAGGGGCTGCGCGGATCAGAAGTGTCGGCGTTAGAACACGGACATCGGCATGCTTGCTGTAGCGGTGAGCTCAGGAAATATGCCGTGATCTACGTAATCCCAAGCAGCTAAGGCAATCATCGCGGCGTTGTCTGTCGACCAACGTAGCGGCGGAAGGCAGAGATCGACTTTTAATTCCGCGCATAGCTGTTGAGCACCCTCGCGGAGCTGCGGACTGGCCGCCACTCCACCCACGACCACGAGTGACTCGGCGCCGAAAGCCGTTAAAGCGCGGCGACACTTTGTGAGGAGGACATCCATACAGGCCTGAACGAAGGAGGCCGCAACGTCTGCTGGATTCGCTTCGGGATAGCGATTGACGTGCCTGCTTACGGCGGACTTCAACCCGGAGAAAGAGAACTCCAGCCCTTCGGAGATCATCGGCCGAGGAAATGGAATAGAGGCCTCGCCCTGCTTCGCCAATCGATCGACGGCCGGCCCGCCGGGATAACCGAGCCCGAGCAGGCGTCCCACTTTGTCGTAAGCCTCGCCCACGGAATCATCTCTGGTTGTCCCCAAGGTTTGCACCGAAGACAGGTTTTCCATACGAGCAAGAAAAGTATGGCCTCCGGAAACCAGCAGAACGATCGCCGGGTATCGTACTCGGGCCTCCATAAGGTCTGCGCTTCGCAGGTGCCCGCGAAGATGGTTGACGCCGACAACGGGCACGTTCCAGCCAATTGCGAGTCCGGCCGCGGTATTGAGACCCACTAGAAGCGAGCCGATCAGCCCGGGTCCACGCGTTACACCGATGGCAGTGAGTTGGGTTCCTTCAACATGCGCTTCAGCTAAAGCTCTTCGGATCGTAGGTATCACTGAAAGCGCATGCGCGCGGCTTGCAAACTCGGGAAAAATGCCGCCATAGGGCGAGTGAATATGAGTTTGCGGCGCGACGACCGAGGAAAGTACTTGGCCGTACCGGTTCACGACCGCGGCGGCAGTGTCATCGCACGACGACTCGATTCCAAGTATGACCCCTGATGTCTGAATCACTTGATGAACTCCTTGACCGTTTGTTCCGGTATTGCGCCGACACGTTCGACCACGGGCGGAACACATCTGCAGTTCACAAGTGTCGATGGGACAGTATGTAGAACTCCGCCATCCACCGCGACATCTGGAGATCCCTTCAAGTTCGCCAATATGTCATGCACATTGTCAGGTGTTTCTCTTCCATGAAGATTTGCGCTTGTGACAAGCAGCGGCCCCACTTTAGCCAATACTGAAAGCAACCATGGCTCGTTCGGAATCCGAAGAGCCGCTTCTTCCCGTCCCTCCAGCCAAGGCACTACCGATCCGGATCGAAATCCCAGAGCAAACGTCAAGCTGCCAGGGATAAGCGGCGAGTCTAGCAGCCGACGCGCCGCTTCACTGACCACAAAACCGAGCGGCTCTATCTCTTCTACTGAGGAAACCATTATCGGCAGATTCTGGAGTAGCGGCCGGTTCTTCAGGGCATAGATCCGACTGACCGCACCGGGATTCGTAGGTATGGCTGCTAGTCCGTAGACGGTGTCGGTGGGCAGGAGAGCCACTGCGCCGGATGAAAGAAACTCGACAGCGGCGCGAGCGGAGTCCGGTGCTAATTTGGACAACAACACTACAGGGCGCGATTCCATCGGTTCTTACGCATAAAAGATCGCCGCTTCTTCGTTCAATGGAGTTGCCAGTTCAAGCGAGCCATCGCGGTTCTCGACCGCTCGAATGGCCAGGTCCAACAGTACAGGAGCGTTCGGCCGTTCTATGCCAGTATCGATCACGTCCACTCCGGGGAGCAGATCGGAGACTTGATGTCGAATCTTTCCAGCGACTGCGATTGCCGGCAATCCTTTACTGAGCTCCGCTATCGCGGAAGAAAGTAGACCGAAACGAACATTCACGAGACTCGCGTCATTGACCAGTGCAACATACGCCAAACCTGAAGCGGCGCCTATTCCGCACAGAACAGGCAACGACGTCCGTTGTCGCGCTTCACTCCCCATAATCTGGAAAGAGTTAAAAGCATAAATAGGGATGTGGAGGCTAAAGGCCAAGGCGTTTGCGAAGGAAACTCCCGATCTTATGTAGCTCAAGCCTCCAGGGCCAATGTCGAGCGCGATCCCGTTCAAATCGTTCGTTGAAGCGCCGAGCTGTTTGAGCCCTGTTACGAGCGCACGCGCAAGGTCTCGGGATTCCGATAATTCTATGGCGTGGCGAGAGTCGAAAAGAACGCCGGATTTCGCGCCGAGTGCGATCTGAAATGGATCGGAAGAAGTCTCAATAACCAACAGCATCGTTATTCTACGCACTTCTTGACTTGTTGCTGCAAATCGTCCAACATCGCGATCCATCGGTGGCCCAGCCCGCCGATGGTGACCTTTCGAGTAGTATCGACCGACGCGACAGATTCGAAATCAATCGATAGATGCTCAGGAAAGTCGCGCTCGACTCTGTCGCCCCACTCGACAGCCGTTATGCAGTCGCCGATGTACTCGTCGAGCCCCAAATCACGGAACTCCGCCAAACTAGACAAGCGATAGGCGTCGACATGAAGAACCGTTCCGATAGGAGTCTTATAGAAGTGGGCCAGCGTGAAGGTGGGACTGGTGACATCGGCATCCGAGCCCGTAGCTCTGACAAGTGCTTTGACAAACGTTGTCTTGCCTCCTGCCAATCCTCCTTTGAGCATGAGAGCGTCACCAGGCCTAAGAAACCGGGCTATCGCGGCTGCGATACAACCTGTCTCGCCTTCACTGTTCGAAGTAATCGTAAACTCTTGTACAGGCATCCTCGGGAGCACACGCCGTCTAGATAGGACGCGATCTGGTTTAAGTCAAGCTGAAGGTGATCTAGCAAGTGAGTGCGCTATTAAGCACTGCCTTGTGAGACCTTTCTATAAGGAATGGTACTGCAGGGCATTGTTCCGGCTTGACGGCGCCCGTGAAATGCGGCTCGATCGCACCGCACGCGAACATTTCATCCTTGATTGCTTCTCGAGGGGCGAAGGTCCGGAGATCCAGGCGAGCCGACAGATCTTAACTCCTGACTGATGGCAATAACCTTCCCCGGAAATGCCGCTTGGGTTGGCCTTTATTTCTTGTTTAGTGCCTGGGATTGTGCTATAAGAATACTGCATTACGCAAAGACGTTGTATGCTTTGAAAAAATAATTGCGCGAACCTTCTTCGAGGTGCTTGCTTAATCTCCGTTTGGAATCAAGATGGACACGTTGCTGCAAGACCTTCGGTACTGGTCCACTTTTAACACGGTGCGTTCGATCAGGGCGCCACGTTCGTCTTTTTGCAGGGCAGGGGAGACGGAATCCGATGTTCAACACGTCAGCTCCGTCCCGGCCTGGGTTCAACTGTCTTCGTAAGCGGCCTTATGCGCCCAATACTCCAATACATCTGAAAGGAAGCAATTGAGCATGCCTGATCACGATTCAGCACTTCAGTACGATGTTGCCGTTGTAGGAGGAGGACCGGGAGGATCGACAGTTGCAACCCTTGCGCGTCTGGGGGGCGCGCGGGTTCTTTTGCTCGAAAAGGAGGCCAGTCCGGCCTACAAAATCGGCGAGTCCCTTCTACCCGCAACCATTCACGGCATCTGTCCGCTTCTGGGAGTCAGCGACGCCATCAAGAAGGCTAAGTTCGTTCCAAAGATGGGGGGAACGTTCCGATGGGGCAAGAGCCCGGAGCCTTGGACCTTCGAATTTGCCTCCTCGGCGTCGATGCGCGGACCCACCTCGACCGCTTTCCAGGTAGAGCGCATCAAGTTCGATCGTATCCTTCTCGATAACGCGCGAGATAAGGGAGTTGACGTGAGACTCGGTTGCGCGGCCACTGGCCTCCTGAGCGATCAGGGCCGAGTCAACGGGCTGACCTTTTTGGACAGCAGCGGAGTGAGCCAAAATTGCCGCGCCCGGTACGTAGTGGATGCATCCGGGCATCAGACGGCGCTCGCGAAAGCAGCCGGCGAACGCATCTATTCGAAGTTTTTTCAGAACATTGCGCTGTTTGGTTATTACCGCAACGGCGGCCGCCTTCCAAAGCCGAACCAAGGGAACATTTTTTGCGCGGCCTTTGAGCATGGTTGGTTCTGGTACATCCCGTTGAGCGACACGTTGACGAGCGTGGGCGCGGTGATAGGGAAAGAACAAGCGCCTATTCTTAGCAGCGGGTACGAAACGGCAATGAGTGAGTTGATTTCGGCATGCGCGCCGGTTCGAGATCTGCTCAGCGGCGCGGAACGCGTCACCGAAGGCACTTACGGTCAATTGCGAGTTCGCAAAGACTACTCTTATTCGCACACGCGCTTCTGGGCGCCTGGGCTTGTACTCGTAGGCGATGCGGCGTGTTTCATAGACCCGGTGTTTTCTTCCGGCGTCCATCTGGCGACCTATTCGGGCCTGCTCGCGGCGCGCTCGATCAATACGTGTTTGGAAAACTCGTTGAATGAAGAAGAGTGTTTCGGGGAATTTGAAGCTCGTTATCGCAGGGAATATTCGCATTTTTACGATTTTCTGCTGGCCTTCTACGATGTGGACGAAGATGTCGATTCCTATTACTGGCAAGCCCGCAAGATTTTGAACTCGCCCGAAAGCGGCAACGATGCCTTCATAGACTTAGTCGCAGGCGTCGGCGGAGGCGGCGAACGGCTTTACGGCAGCGCGGAGGAGTACCTCAGCGAACGCAACGGCCTTGGATCTGTGCTCTTTCCAGATAGCTCGACGGATCGCAGTACCAACAAGAAGACCGAGGACAAGCGCGCGGCGTTTTACACCGATCTGCTCGGTGAGATAACTCAGGTGCAAGTACAGGCGATGTGGGGAGACGTGCGCCCCTCGGAACGCCCAGTCTTTCCGGGCGGTTTGATTCCGTCGCAGGACGGGTTGCACTGGACCAGACCGACTGTTTCGAAAAAGGCTGCTGGGCTTAGGCGATAGCCCGGCTCTTAACGCGAAACCTAGACCTACAAGTACTGCGCCTGTCCTAGATAGAAGGGTATCTTCCTGTATACCTGCCGATAGAAACGGCATCTAATCGAGGAAGTAAACCCTAACATCACCCAGGAGATTCGAGAACCTCTTATGAAGAAGGTGTATTTCTCTTTGGCGGCGCTTCTAGCAGTCGGCGCAGCCGCACCGGTTGTACAGGCGGACGAATTTAGCTTTTCGTTTCATAGCGGAAGCATCACGACCTCGGGCGTATTCACTACGGCTCCGACTTCTACACCGGGCTACGACGCAATCACCGGCATAAACGGAACCTTTAGCGACACCTCAGCCGGTATTTCGGGAGCGATTACCGGGCTCTATCGGCCGGTATCCTATGCTGCTCCACCTTCCGGACCTCCGGCGTCCACACCGGCTGGTATTTCGTACGACGACACCTTTTATCCGGGCGCCAATTCTCCCAACAATTGTGCGGACTACCCGTTCTACGGCGGTGTGTTCGACGTGTATGGGCTTGCGTTCGATGTTTCGGGCGGCTATGTGGCCGCATTGTGGAGCGATGGCAACATGCCGGGCGTGGGCCTTGTCTATGCAGCCGGCGACTCCCAGGGAACGACATTGCTCAATTTGCCGAACCCTGACGGATCAAATCAATCCCTGCCCGTTGGCGTGCCAGGTAGCCTGACGACGAGCAGTACTCCCGAACCGGCATCATTGCTCCTTTCGGGGCTCGGAATAGGCGGCGCGATGCTTTTCTTGCGCCGAAAGCGAACCATTTTGCAATAAGCCAAAGGCGATTTCCACTAATCGCGCGGATTCCGCATCCTTTTATGCGAAATTGAGGAGTCCGCGCGAACCCTTCCGCGCGCAAGAAGGGTTATGCTGGTCTCCGAGGGCCAATGAGCCGGTTGCGAAGCGAGGCATTGCCGGACGCAGTCGAGACGCAATATGAAACAGAGCCTTTGCCCTTGTTTCGGCCCGAGGCGCTTTCCAAGCGGGACAAATTCTTCGGCGAAGCGTTACTTATACGCCCGATTCCTACTAGCGCGTTGGCGTGGCTCGTCGCTGGCTTTGCTTCGCTCGTATATTGCGTTCTCTCGTTCGGTACTTACACCGAGACGGCGTCCGCACGAGGCATTTGGTTGCCCGGCGCCTCGGCCTCGGTAGAAATTTCGAATCCCGGCGCGGCGATCGAACCAGGCGCGCATATATCGATCAGGTGCTTGCGATGCGCGGATTGGACCGCTGACGTTCCCGCAACGGTCCGCGCAGTGTCAACGCTTGCGGCGACGGGGGCAGCGGCCGGTTCCGCCTCACGACGGCAGATTGTTGCACTCGATTGTCAAACTTGCGCCCGGCGACTGCTCGCTCCGGGTACGGCTGTGGAACTCGCGGCCCCGGCTGGGCGCCGGCCGCTGATCGAATTGTTTGAGCCGTCTCCCGTTCGTGGAAGGCGGCGCGCGTGAGCTTTGCCGGTCTGCGCTCCTCTTTCAAACATCGTCTTCCGCTGATCTTTCAAACCGAAGCGGCTGAGTGCGGACTCGCTTGCCTTGCAATGATTGCCGACTATCATGGACTGCGCATCGATCTCTCCACCATCCGGCAGCGCTTCTGCATTTCCCTGCGAGGCACAACCTTAGCTCACTTGCTGCAGTTTGCCGAAGCGCTGAGCTTATCCGGCCGCCCTCTACGCATTGAGCTGGAGGATCTCCCGAATCTGCAAGCGCCTTCAATCCTGCACTGGGATATGGAGCATTTCGTGGTGCTCCGAAAGGCCACTACACGCTACATCGTCATTCACGATCCGGCGCTCGGCGTTCGGAAACTCAAGTACGCGGCGGTCAGCCGCCACTTTACAGGTGTTGCGCTTGAATTAACACCCACCGCGAACTTCCGTGCAGGCGGTGAAAAGAGATCTCTAGGAATCAGGCAGTTGACCGGCCGCATCGCGGGATTGAAGCGCTCCTTGTCGCAGGTGTTCGTATTGGCCGCGATGCTGGAGTTGCTCATTCTGGTCAGCCCGCTATTCCTTCAGCTCTCAATCGATAAGGTAATTGCGCCGCATCATCCCAGTCTTCTGGTTCTTCTGGGTTCCGGGTTCGCGCTGGTTGTCGTGGTGCAAGCGCTGCTCGGGGCTGTGAGAGGTTGGACCACTCTCTCTTTCGGGACATCGTTGAAGCTGCAGTGGTACACGAACGTCTTTTCTCATTTGTTGAAGCTGCCGGTCTCGTTCTTCGAGAAGCGCTACTTCGGTGACATCCTCTCGCGTTTCGATGGCGCGGAAGCGGTTCAGAGAACGCTCACGAACAACTTTGTGGAAACGTTGCTGGACGGCATCATCTCGGTTTTCGTGCTGATGGTGATGGGTTTGTACAGCATCGAACTCGCCCTCATCGTTTTCGGCGCCGTCCTTGTTTACGTTCTGTTGAAAAACATTTCATACCGTAAGCTGCGCGGCCTCTCCGAGGAGCAGATTATCCGGATGGCCAAGCAGCAGAACTTTCTGATCGAAACTCTGCGGGGCATTCGGACCATCAAGGTTTTCGGGAGAGAGAATCGCCGACAGACACTCTGGATGAATCTGGTGGTGGAAAGTACCAACGCCCAGGTTGCGGCCGAACGAATGGGCATTCTCCTCAAGTCGGTGAACACGTTGATCTTCGGCTTGCAGTGGGTTGCGGTTGTGTGGTACGGCGCCGGGCGTGTGTTGAACGGGGAGTTTACCGCCGGAATGCTGTTTGCATTTGTTGCCTATCAGGCGCAGTTTACGACTCGCGTTTCGACGCTGGTAGACAGGTTGTTCGATCTGCGCATGCTTTCCCTGCAGATACAGCGCTTGGCCGATATAGTGTTGGAGACTCCGGAGACGCATGCCCGCAAGCCTCTGGCCGGCACGCAAGAAGCCGAAATACCAGGAGCGGCAATACGAGGAGCGGCAATAGAAGTGCGCTCCCTTTGTTTTCGTTACTCCGATACCGATCGATGGTTGCTGAACAACATCAGCTTCCGCATCGATCCGGGAGAATGCGTAGCGATTACGGGGGCGTCCGGAACGGGCAAATCCACGCTGTTGAAGCTGATCGCAGGGCTTCTTACGCCGCAAGAAGGTGCGGTTGCGATCGGCGGCCATTCGCCAGCCGAGGGCCTCGCGGCGATTCCCGCCAGAGTCGGTTTTGTATTGCAGGACGATGCGCTATTCGGTGGCACAATCGCCGATAACATTGCATTCGCCGCAGATGAAGCCGACATATCCAGAGTCGAGGCCTGCGCGCGCATGGCATGCCTGCACGACGAGATCCAGGCGATGCCGATGCGGTACAGCACGATCATCGGCGACATGGGAAATGCGCTATCTGGAGGGCAGCAACAACGGCTCTTGCTTGCGCGGGCGCTGTATGGGCGCCCTTCGATCCTGATCTTGGATGAGGCTACCAGTCATCTCGACGTCGCTACCGAACGGGCGATCGCCGCTATGCTGGCGGATTTGAAGATCACGCGAGTGTTCGCCGCGCACCGTCCCGAAACGATCGCGATTGCCAGCCGTACAATCGCGTTGGAAAACGCAACGATTCGCCGGAACGAGCTATCCGCCTCCCGGCTTACATCGGCCGCGGAGGCGGCGGAAGAAAAGATTTGGGCCGTTCAATAGGCAAGTTTTGAGAAAGGAGAGATGTATGCAAGACCATGAGAAGCAAGAAGGAAGAAGAGTGCTGGCGCGTCTGGGAGCGAGAGAACTTACCCCCGAGGAAGTAGCTCGCGTAGCAGGCGCAGGTCCCCGGCAAACAAATGTCATCACGGTAAACCCATCCACGGGCCAACGGGACGGCGATGGGTAGTTAGTTGTTATCGCATGTTGTCACCAGAATAACTACAAGGAGAAACGAATGAAAGAAAGTACTAAGAGACACGACAAATCGGATAGAGTACTCGCGCGCAGAGGCGCCCGAGAACTCACGCGAGAAGAAGCGGACGCAGTTAGCGGCGCTTTTGCGCACACGACCGTCTGCACGGGTGCGTTCGCGACGCAGACTCACACCGGCGTAGGAGATGGCGATGGGTGTGGCGACGTTGACGCCAGCCTGTACTAGAACCTAGCCGAATTAAGCCTGGCGGGCGCTCGCAAAGCATACGCGCCCGCGCTTCTGCTCGCCTAATCCCGACAGGTGTGAACCAGATGAAGATTTTCATCCTCGCCCCAGATAGCGATAATCACACGGCGCCTCTGAAATGGGCCTTGCAGAAGGCCGGCTTTGGCGTCGAGTGCTGGCCAGGGTTGGGCTGGGCGGAAAAGCGACAAGCCTCCATCTTGCTTACGGACAGCAATCGTATCCAGCTCGGCGGCCATGTTCTTGAGCCTGGAGATGTGGTGTGGGTGAGGCGGCCCGACCCCCCGAAGCTGAATCCCGGCGCCGCGCCGGAAGATCTGAAATTCGCAAGCACCGAATACCGCTGGTTCTTTCATTCCGTCATGTATCTATTGGACGAGTTGCCGGTTCGCTGTATAAACAAGTATTCGGCTTCGCGGCTCATCAACAACAAGTCGGTTCAACTGCTGTTTGCCAGGGAGTGCGGAATGAAAGTTCCCGCAACGCTGATGACAAACTCTCCAGCGGCAGTGCACAGTTATTTGCGGCAATGCGCGAGCCGAACGATTTGTAAGACGTTCTTTCCACATATCTGGAAGAAACAGACAAACAGTTCTGTCGCGGTCACGGAAACGTTCGAGCTCTCGGAAGAAATGCTGCCCGAGGACGAGGTGCTGACTTACGCGCCCGCGATTTATCAGGAAATGGTAGCCAAGGAATTCGATGTGAGAATGGTGGTCTTGGGCGAGGCGGTTTACTCCTATGCCCTCCACAATCCGACTGGAGCCATCGACTGGCGGCAGGATGCAGGCCAGGGTTTGGTGCGGGTCGAGGCCCTTGAAACGCCAACCGAAATCGAAGAGAAGGTGCTCGCGTTCACGAGTCGAGCGCAGATCGCATACGGAAGCTTCGATTTCGCTGTGGACGCCAGCGGCCATTGGTGGTTTCTTGAGGTAAACGAAGGCGGACAATTCTTGTGGCTCGACGACTTCAACCCCGGTCTTCGCGTGCAGGAAAAGTTTTTGGCTTTCCTTACAGCCCCGGAACGGTCGTCAAAGGAGTTCCTGGAAGAGCGGCAAGCGTTGTTTCCATCGTGGAAGGACTACTTGGCTTCTCCCGAGAAGGACGCTCAGCCGCCCGAGGACGCCGATCCGGAGGCCGCGTTCGTGTCGGTTGAAGCCTGAAGACAGTCTCTCTCCAGAAAGTTCATCCTCAAAGCCGGAGTACCGTCCCCGCGGGAGCATTTTGCCCCCGTGCCACAGCCTTCTCTCAAGGCTTTGACGGCCGCGCCTAATGGCGCAATGTATCGGCCCTGGATAAGCATTGTCCAGTAAATCGCATATAATATATGTGTATTAGGTATGTAAATAGATATTTCTGTGTTAAATGCGATTTTACGCTTGACGTATTTGGGCGATTGGCATATTCTGAATGCGGGATGTGGAGCGCATTACGGAGTTGGGGCGCTCTGCCGAACGCAAGTCAGGAGTTTTCGTTTTGTTAAGTTTGCCGCCTTCCAGAATGCAATGCGCCTTTGCCTTAACTGTTCACCGTCGCGCACCCTAGATTGCTACTAAGCGATTAGAACCAAAGGTACTTTCCCGAAAGGCTCATCGACGGTCGACCGGGGCAAACCGCTGCTGGAAACGCCACGTTCCCTATCTAGAAAGCCCGTCATGTGTGCGCCAATCTGTGGCGCATCCCGCGAGCAAAGTGAAACAATTGAGGCGTCGGTCATTGATTGCGGCGCTTTAACTCGAACAGATAATACCTTGCATTAACCCGGTGTAATTCTACAGTAGAGGCGTTATGGCGGCTGAAAATACAATTGACCGATCAGAAATCAGAAATGTATCTGGATCGGACGAAATAAGGTTCGTAAAGAAGCGTCTCCCGTTCCGGCAAATTGGTCCTTATTCCATCATTCACCGCGGCGCCGCTAGAGTTTGTCTCGATGAGTCGGGAACCCAACTCTGGTCACTCATCGACGGCAGTCGGAGCGCTAAAGAAATAGCCCTAGAGACGATCGATGGTTCTGAAGAAACATGGTCCGAGGTTCAGCCAGTTGTTAACCGGTTTCTTGAGCAGTTGCACCGCCTCGGGTTGATCGAGCTCAAAGACTCTACGGCATCTCCCCTTCCGGCGGCCGTTGGCGTTTCGGAGATGGGTTCTTCGAGGCCTTCCGCGCCCCCGGGTTTGCTAAGGCCTGTTCAAGACGAGTGCAGCACTCCCAAGAGCTCGAATTTCGAACCGAAAACACTCTCTCAGAGGATCGATCAGTTTTATTGGAGCAACTTCTTTATTCAGAAGATGCATCTGGAAGTTACTTATCGCTGTAACTTTCGCTGCGTTCACTGTTACAACACGACTCATGCCGGCGCAGAAAATGAGTTGAGCTTTGCCCAGTGGGAGCGTGTGCTCGATCAGCTTGCGGGCTTAGGCTGCTACCTGCTGACCTTTACAGGCGGCGAATTGTTTGTTCGGAAGGACACCGTATCCCTCTTGGAGGCCGCGGCCAGCCGAGGGTTCACTTTTCGAGTAAACACGAATGCGTCGTTGATCGACGATCGGATGATCGAGCGATTGGAGCCGCTGCGGCCGTTCATTCAATCCTTCGATATTAGCGTTTACGGCGCGACGGCGGAAGTTCACGATGCGCTGGCGCGACGTCCCGGCTCGCACGGCGCCACGATGCGAGGAATTACCGCGCTGAAGGCGGCCAATTTTCCCTTAGTGGCAAAGTTTGTGACGTTGCGCGACAACTTCACCGGGGTTGACCGTTTCGAAGAGGACATGCGCGGTCTTGGCATAACTTCGGTGATACATACGGGCTCCGTGATTCCGCAAACCAACCGGAACACGGCGCCGCTCGTTCAGATTTTGACGGACTCGCAGTACGAACACTTTCTGCAAACTCGATCCGTGATCGGCAGTTCTGATCCGGGGCATTGCAAACCGGGTCATGTGCGGGGCGCCGTTACTCCCGACGGGCACGTCAGCCCCTGCGAGTGGCTGACCGATTTCAAGCTTGGCGATCTTCGCCAGCAGCCGCTTCGAGAGATCTGGTACGGGTCGGAATTTGCTGCGTTCCGAAAAGTTTTCGAGCAGGAGAGCGAATGCGATCCGTGCGGCTTGCGCCCGGGTTGCAACCGATGTCCTGCGCATTCCTACCTCGAAACGGGGAATCTTCTGCATTGCGCTCCTGTGCAGCAGCGCCAGGCGCAAATGCTTTTCGATTATCAGGCGCGTCAAGCCGTCGCCGTATGACCTTCAGGAGTGAGCCAATGCTATCTGCCCAGTCGGTTTCTTCGCTATCAGTGACGATCGCGCCTCATATCGGCGTTCGCACGATCGGTAGCAAGCTTTGCCTCATCAACCAGCGCCGCCGCGAAATTTGGCTGTGCGCCGGAATCAGCGGCCGCATCTGGAATTCGCTTTCAGCCGGCGAAGCTGTGCCCGCCATTGTTGAGTCCATCGCGAACAGATTTCGAGTGCCCGCGGATAAAGTGTCGCGCGACACGCTGCAATTCGTACAGCAGCTTTGGCAGCGGGAATTAATCGAAGTCGCTGGCTGGCACAGGCAACCGGAGGCGGCGGAGGCGCGCGAAGCCGCCCACAACCAAACGGGCCATCTCTATGAGGAGGCGCTGAAGGCATCGGTTCTTTTTCGCGTGTGGCTCGACCTGCTGATCCCTTGCAACCTCCGGTGCCGCCATTGTTATCTCGACTTTTCGGAAACCGAGGTCGTTCCGCTCGCCGAGGTTTACTCTCGGATGGACCAGCTCGCCGAACACGGTTGTCCGGAGATCGTCCTCACGGGCGGCGAGATCTTCCTGAGGCGAGACCTTCTGGATATCGTCGCCTATGCCCAGTCGAAAGGGTTCTTATTCGACCTCTATACAAATGGGAACTTCATCGACGAACGTAAGGCCGACGCGCTGGCGCGGCATCTCGTCTCAACCGTCCAAATCAGCGTTTACGGGACCACCGCGGCCATTCACGAGTCCATCACCAGGAAACCTGGCACATTCAATAAGAGCATTCGCGCCGCTCGCTTGCTCATCGAGCGCGGCATTCCCGTCCGCCTTCAATGCCATGTTCAGCAGGATAATTTCGAAGACGCTTTCCGGTTCCCGGAGTTCGCTCGCAGCTTGGGCGCCGAGCACCAGTTCGACACCAAGCTCGTCCCCAATCGCGACGGATCGAAAGAGCTGTTGCGGTTCGGCGTGAGCGTCGGGCAGCAGGCCGAGCTATATCGCGCCGGACTTATTAAGCGCGAGACGAAATTCGTCTGCACGGCCGCCGCTTCGAAGGCGAGAATCAACGCGCACGGCGATATTTATCCATGCGAGCTGATGAACACTGTCACGCTCGGAAATCTTCGGAAAGAAAGTCTGAAAGAGATTTGGGCCTCGCAGCGGCGCGCGGCTCTGCGGCGGCAGATTCTCGATTACAAGCCTAAGCGTTGTGGCGGTTGTTCGCACACATCCGACTGCGAGCCTTGCGCGGCCATGCGAGGTTTCGAGCAACCCAATCACATGGATGCGCCGATTTCCGAGTCGTGCCTGCTCACTGCTGCTTCGCTCGCCGCCCAAGGGCGCGCCATTCCCGCCGGTGTTCAGGAATTCGGTGACGATTGCATCGCGGCGATCCAGCACTCCGATCCCGCGCGTGCGTTAACGCCTTTGATCCAGATCATGAGCGCTCGTGTTTCATGAACAGGATCATCACGCCGTCCTTTGCGGGCGGCTCGGCGCCGTGGTTGTATGCGGCGCGAATTCGCAAATCCAACTGAAAGGAGGTGACACGTAATGGAAGAGCAATATTTGGAACCGACGGTGGAAGTCAGCGCCGGCTCGGCTGATTCGAGCAGTGAATCCGTGATCATCTGCGTATCGGGCTGCTAACCGCGTCCCCTGCGCTTGAAGAAGTGCCAGAGGACATCGCGCAGCGGTTAGCCCTGTCACGATGTCCTCTGGTCAAACCCAAACGATTGGTTAGAACTGGATCGACGATGAGTTCGCTCAAGACTCCGCAGCAGCAGCAGCTTTACACCCTGGCCGCTATCGGCAAACGGCTGCTGCCATTTGCTCGCCCATATTTCGGCAAATATGTGGTCGGGCTCGCGCTGCTGATTGTCACGGCGCTGCTGACGCTGCTGCCGCCCTTCCTGCTGAAGCTGATGATTGATTCCGGCATCCACGGAAAGAACTTCGCGGCTCTGAACCTCTTTGCGGCGGCCTCCATTCTCGTCATCATCCTGGCAAGCTTCAGCCGCGGCATCATGGAATATCTGTTGGAGTGGCTGAGCGCCCACTTTATAGCCGATGTGCGCGAGACCCTCTTCGAGCATGTACTGCGGCAATCGATGGAATTCTTCGGCGCTTCGAAGGCCGGCGATATCGTAAGCCGGCTTCGCGTCGATATCACGGCGGTCTACGGCGTTCTAGTAAATACCTTCCTGGGCGCCATCAGCGAGATAAGTCAAATTGTTGGTATTTCTATATTTCTGCTCTATCTCAATTGGCGGCTCGGGTTAGTGGCGCTGTCGTTTGTGCCGGTCCTTATCGTAGTTCTGAGGCGCTCCGGGCGTCGCCTCCACAGCTTGAGCGTAACAGTACGAGACAAGGATGCCGGGCTGCAGGAATTCTTCCAGGAACGGATGAACTATGTGTCGACCGTTAAGCTGTTTCACCGCGAGGCATTCGAGAAGAGAGGTCATCGCTCCATTAGCGAGGAGGTCATCCGCGTTATCCTGGCCCGCGTAAAGTACAAGTTCCGATCGCTGTTCTTTGTAGCTGGACTTACTTCCATCGCGGGCATTCTAGTCATGTGGTACGGCGGAGCTCTGGTGATTACAGCCGGAATGACATTCGGCGCTCTATTCGCGTTCTATGTCTACACCACTCGGCTGTACTCGCCGGTCCAGTCCCTTGTGAATCGCAGCATCGATATTTACAACGGGGTGGCCTCCGTACAACGCATCCTCGAGTATCTGGATCTGCGGCCGGCAATTGCCGAGCCGAGAGTTCCCATCGCGCTGCGCGCCCCGCGCGGGGCAATCGAGTTCGATTCAATCGATTTCACCTATCCAAATGCCTCCGAGCCGGTCTTCCGGCAGTTGAGTCTGGTGATCGAGCCGGGCGAGACCGTCGCCTTTGTGGGTTCAAGCGGGGCAGGGAAGACGACGCTCGCCCACCTTCTTTGCCGGCTCTATGACGTCGACTCGGGCGCGATACGCATCGACGGAATCGACATCCGCGACCTTTCTTTTGAAGACCTTTATTCGGCGGTCGGCATTGTTCCTCAGGACACAGCGATGTTCAACGCCTCAGTCGAAGACAACATTCGCTATGGACGTCCGGATGCCTCCCCCGAAGAGGTAGTGAGCGCGGCGACAGCGGCGGAGATTCACTCGTTTCTCTCGCGCCTGCCTGCCGGGTACCGCACGATCGTAGGGCCTCGAGGCATGAAGCTGTCGGGGGGCCAGCGGCAACGCCTCGCGCTTGCGCGCATGCTCTTGAAGGACGCCGCCATTTGGATACTCGACGAATTTACCTCTTCGCTCGATTCGCAATCAGAAGCTCTAGTGTTCGAAAATCTCGACCCGCTGTTGCGCGATAAGACCGCTATCGTGATCGCCCATCGGCTTTCGACCATCGTCGCCGCGGATCGCGTTGTGGTGCTGCAGGACGGGCGCATCGCAGAGATCGGAACGCATCGGGAACTCTACGGCAAGGGGGGCCTCTATCGACGGTTTTTCGACCGCCAATCTCCGGTTATGCACGATTCTCTACTGACGCGCGTGGGGTGATATGACGCAGGAAACGCCCATCAATCGAGTCGCCCTCGTTTACATGCCGTGGGGCTCTATATCACGTCCCTCGATAGCCGCCGGCATTCTAAAACGCTGCGCCGCCGAAGCGGGATTCCCAGCCGACGTGCATTATTTGAATCTGCGTTTCGCGCGCCTGGTCGGGCTTCAGCTCTATGAATCGACGTCGAATTGCTCGGCTTTCTATCCTGAATGGTTCTTCTCGACTCATCTATTTGGTCCCGCGGGATTGGGCCTGGTTGAGAACAGCCTGAGTCAGCTACAGGCGACCGCGGAGGGTCGGGAAATGGCGGCCGAAGTGGCGCGGGTAACGGGTAACTCACAAAATTGCCAGCGTGTCGCGGATGCGGTGCCGGCGTTCATTGAGGAATGTCTGACTCGCATCGACTGGAGCGTTTATCGCGTAGTCGGTTTTTCAGTCACCTTCGCGCAGACGTTGGCCTCTCTCTTGCTCGCACGCCGCCTGAAAGAGAAATATCCCAAACTGTCGATCGTTTTCGGCGGCGCAAATGTCGATGCCGAGATGGGCGTCGAGCTACTTCGCGGGTGCGACTGGATCGATTATGTCGTGCATGGGGAAGCCGAGCACGCCTTCCCACGCCTCCTGCGCGAGATCTGCGGCAGCGAGCCTCCGAACCCGGTCGCGGGTGTCTCCGGGCGCCGGAATGGGTCCGTGGAATGCCGCCATCGCACGGCTGAGCCGCTCGCCGATCTGAACCAGTCTCCGGCGCCCGACTATGGCGAGTATTTCCGCGACGCCGAACGGCTCGGCATCGATAAGCAGTTCAACATTGTTCTTCCTTTCGAATCGTCTCGAGGATGCTGGTGGGGCGCCAAGAAGCATTGCACATTTTGCGGGCTGAATGGAGGCACGATGGCCTTCCGCAGTAAGGACCCGCATCGAGTCTACGAGGAGTTGCTCGACCTCTCACGCCGTCACCGCTGTTTGAACCTCAATGCGGTCGATAACATTCTCGACATGCACTACTTCAAGAACCTGCTGCCGAGGTTGGCCGAAGCCGACGCCGATATCTCTCTGTTTTATGAAGTCAAGGCGAATCTCACCCGCGAGCAGGTTCGCGACATGGCCGCCGCCGGCATTACCCGCATTCAGCCAGGAATCGAGAGCCTAAGCTCCGAATTGCTGCGCCTCATGCGCAAGGGCGTCACGGCGCTTCAGAACATTCAACTTCTCAAGTGGTGCTTCGAATACGGGATCGAACCATCCTGGAACATATTGTTCGGATTCCCCGATGAGCAGCCTGTTTACTATGAAGGCTACGCGCAGCTAATGCGGAGGCTTACTCATTTAACGCCGCCAGAAGGGCTTTCCTCTATCATATTCGAGCGGTTCAGTCCTTATCATTTCGAGCGCTCACAGTTTAAACTGCGCTTGTCCCCACTTAGTAAGTACCGTTTTCTATATCCTGAGAGTGTATTTAACTTCGCGGACCTTGCTTACTACTTTGAGGGTAAGTGGGAGGGACAAAGCGAGGATCATTTTTCATATGTGCCGGAACTTGAAGCTGCGTTCGAAGAATGGCGCGGACTGTGGCGCTCGACAAAACCCGTGTTTCACTTCGAGCGCGGCCCCGGATTTCTCATCCTTCACGATAGCCGCCCGGAGCAGCCGGGAGCAGAGCCGCGGCTTCGGCGTCTCAAACTGAACGAAATTCAAAGCGAAATCTATCTCTACTGCGACCAGGGACGCGCGCTCTCTTCTATCTGCGCCATGCTTTCTCAGCGGTTCCCAGGCGCTATGCCGGAGTCTCAGATAGAAGGACTGCTGAATGAATTCGTGGAACGCAGGCTTATGTACCGAGAGGGGAATCGGTTTCTCTCTTTAGCCGTCCGCAAGCATCCGCGACCCATGCAGTACGGCACGGGCGTCGTCCGGCCTCAAACAGTGGAAGCGGCGCTTGTTCCGGCGCCCTCCGGCGGTGCTCGCCTGAATGTCTTACAGTAGCCCGTGCAGATAACGTTGCGTTCGAGGAAACAGGAACAATAGAATTATGTGGCAGGACTGGCGGTTCGCGTTCCGATCAATCTTACACCGCAAGAAATTTTCGCTCATCGCGATTTTGACTCTTACGCTCGGGATTGGGGCAAATACTTCGATTTTCAGTTTGGTGGATCGGATCGTACTCCAGCCGGTTCCCTTTAGCCATCCGGAACAGCTCGTGCGGCTCTGGCAGCAGCTCGCGGCAGTCGGCGAAGCACGCTTGGGAGTCTCTCCAGCCGAATATCTAGACTACCGGGCGCAGACCCGCGCTTTTTCTTCAGTGGCCGGATACGAGACTCAGGAATTCGACCTGACGGCTTACGGCGAACCCGAAAGGGTCGCGGCAGCGCGTGTTACCTCCAGCCTATTTCCTCTGCTTGGGGTGTCGCCCTACATCGGCCAGAGTTTCACGACGTCGCCCACAGACCCGAATGCGCCCAAGCAGGTGTTGCTCAGCTATGCCTTTTGGAAGCGGCGCTACGCCGCCGACCCCGCAGTGTTGGGCCGTTCCCTAAGACTCGACGAACAGCTCTATACGATCGCGGGCGTTATGCCTCCGGGATTCGCGTTTCCGGCAACCTCGGTCAGCGTGGGTGAACCTCCTGCGATTTGGACCCCACTGACGTTTACACCAGCCGAGATCGCCGATCGCGCGTCCAGTTTCGATGTCGAGCTTATCGGCCGCATGAAGCCCAATGTCACAGTCGCGCAGGCCGCGGCGGACGCTGCTTCCATCGCGGACCGCTTCCAACGCGAACATCCCGACGTGTATAGCGGAAATATCCGGTTGCGCAATTCGGTGGAGCCCTGGGGTCCGAATGTCGGGCCGCGCGTCCGCGGCGTGCTGTTCACCCTTTCCGCCGCCGTTGGCGCTGTCTTATTGATCGCCTGCGCGAACGTCGCGAGTCTTCTGCTGGCTCAGAACGCGGCGCGTAAACACGACCTCGCGGTTCGCACCGCGCTCGGGGCAGGTTCGCGTGAAATCTTCCGCCAGCTAATGTTGGAGTCCTCTACCATCGTCTTGATCTCGGGCGTGCTCGGCTTTCTGGCAGGCTCCTGGATTCTGCGTCTGGTTGCGCGCTCATGGGCTGCTCAGCTCACGCTCGCGGACGTACGGCTGAACAGCCGGGTTCTGTTGTTCACGCTTTTCATTTCGCTCATAACTGCTTTGCTGTGCGGTCTCCTTCCAGCTTGGCGCGATCGCGCAATCGACCTCAGTACAGCGCTGAAGGAATCCTTTCGACAGGCAGGCGCGGGACGCGAGCGCTCGCGAGTTCGCAACTCACTGGTTGTGTTGGAAGCCGCCGCTGCGCTCGTTCTCACCATTGCCGCGGGACTTCTCGTACACAGCTTCATCGCCGTTCTCAACGTGCCTCCTGGCTTCGAGCCGGCGCGCGCTCTCATCGTTCGCACTTCTTTCAATCGGCATCGCTACGCCGATGCCGAGCGGCGCCGCACGGCGGAGCGCGCTATCGAACAGCGCCTTGCCTCTAGCGCGGGCGTGGAGGCGGTAGGTCTTACGACGCATATCCCGCTGGCGGACGACCGTCAGATTGCCTTCGCCATCGAGGGCCGGAATGAAGACCGCGTCCACTGGGCCGCCAACGCTCTGGTCGGGGGCGGCTATTTCCGGGCCATGGGTATCCGGCTCTTGCGCGGACGGACGTTTTCCGATCGCGATACTCCCAATGCCACTTATCCCTCCGCCATTGTGAATGAAACGCTCGCGAGTACCTATTGGCCGGGCCAAGATCCTATCGGCAAAGGGCTTGTCTGGGGGGCGCGGCATCTCACAATCGTCGGCGTAGCCGCCGACGTGCATATCAAGGCGCTGGACGCCGCTGTCGAGCCCACCATTTACACGTCCATTTTCCAAATTGAAAGTGGCGCGACGGTCAATGCCGTCTTCGTTCTACGTACGAGACAGGCAGATCCGGCCGTCTATTCTTCGGCTGCGAAGGCCGCGGTCTGGTCGGTCGACCCGGGTCTTCCGGTGTTCGGCGTCGAGGCGCTTTCAAACGTGGTGGCGAATTCATTGGCGACGCGCCGCATCGCGCTTACTCTGCTCGCCAGTTTGTCGGCACTCGCGCTGGTTCTTACGGTAGTTGGCCTGTACGGGCTGCTTTCCTACGCTGTCGAACAGAGGACCCGCGAGATCGGCATCCGCATGGCGCTTGGCGCGCGTCCTTCGGAGATTCTGCGCCTTATCGTTGGCCAGGGTTCTGCTCTGGCCGCTGCAGGCATCGTGATCGGCCTGGTCTTTGGCGCAATGCTCGCCTCGTCTATGTCGAAGCTCCTGTTCGGCGTGTCTGCTTCGGATCCGGCCGCCTTTGGAGGCGCCGTGGCGCTGATCGCGCTCACTTCGATTTTCGCCAGCGCAGGGCCTGCCTGGCGTGCTTCGCATATCGATCCGTTAACGGCCCTCCGCGACTGATCCACCATTTAGGTCAACGCGAGCTTGGGAGAGATCGGTTACCAGCATCGAATAGAGCTGCTGCTGCCGAGCGGGATCTGGATTTCGCAGAATCGCGGAAGGATGATAGGTCACCAGCACGCGCCGGCCGCCGCTTGCGGCCCAATGCCCGCGTTCCTTCGCAATCTGCACTTTGCGTCCTAGAACGGACTGTGCAGCGCTCGATCCCAGGCAGATTATTCGAGCGGGGCGGACAGCCTCGATCTCCGCGCGAAGCCAGGGGCGGCAAGTTGAAATTTCACCACTGCGAGGATTTTGGTGGATGCGCCGCTTGCCGCGTTCTTCGAACTTGAACGCCTTCACTGCGTTGGTGAGGTAGACACGCTGCCTTTCGATGCCAGCCTGCGCCAGCGCCCGGTCGAGCACCTGACCGGCAGGCCCGACGAACGGACGGCCCGCGAGATCTTCTTCGTCTCCGGGCTGTTCGCCAACGATCATCACTTGTGCGAGGAGATCGCCCTCGCCCCACACCGGACCGTTCCCGCGACGGCAAAGGTCGCACGCCGAGCAATTCCGAATCGCATCGCGTAATTCGCTCCACGAGCTGTTGAGAGGGATGAAGTCGAGCGCCGAGCGGGGCTGCGCTTCCACCATCTGTTGTACCCGGCCTTGTGAAAGTCGCGCCAGGCTCGGAATGGCGCGGGCCTCGGGAAGATTTTTCCAGCGGCTCAAGGGAAGCTGCGCCTGCATCGCTCTAAGCTTCAAGCGGGCGGGATTGAAAATAGCGCCGTAGTAAACACGCCAGAGTTCTTCCAGTTCATCGTCCTGCGGCGCGTGAGAGCGGGGAACTCCAGGCCCGGATTCCAATCTGTCCAGATCCCACGCAAGGCTGGCTCGCGGCGTAAGTATCGCCCACCGCATCGAGCCAAAACGATCGACGAAAAAGGAGCCGTTGGCGTCAAGAGTATTGTGCTCCGGTTCGTACCAGGCGATGAATCGCTCCTCGCCGGCCTTGCGAAATCGCACGAATTGGCGCATGCGGTAAATGTCTTTGTCCACCGCTCTGGCCATATGGCGCAACGCCGCGACGTCATCATCGACGTCGACTTCGAGCAGGTTCCGTTCGCCGTTTGTGATTCTCCATGCCACGCGATACAGCATCCTCCAGCGGTCCGGATTCGAATGGCGGGCCACGGTCCGCGCGAGCGCAACGAACACTTTGGGGATCATGACCGCCGGGCCGTCAGGCGCTTGCGATCGTACACGGAACAACGGCGCTTGTTGATCGCTCTCCCAATAAACTTCGCGGGGAGGAGTCTTGCTTCCCAAAAGCGGAGAAGCGAAGGCGCGCCAGTCGTCGTAGGTTTCCAACATCAGTTCGGCTCAAATAAACACAACTGTCGCGCGAGATTCAACCGATCGAGACTTGCCGGCCGCATATCGTTCGCGATCAAGAAATGCCGCGCCCGATGGATAGGCACGTGAAGCTTCGAAAGAGCCAATACATCGAGCCGGCGATAACGGCGGATGCGGACAATCCGGTCGACTGCTCGCGCGCCCAGTCCGGGTACTCGAAGCAGCGCTTCCTTCGGAGCGGTATTCACATCCACAGGGAAAAATGCGCGATTGCGCAGAGCCCACGCGAGTTTCGGATCCATGTGCAATGGAAGATTCAGGTCGGAAGAAGTCGTGAGTTCGTCGAATGTGAATCCGTAAAACCGCAGCAGCCAATCGGCCTGATAGAGCCGGTGTTCACGAATGAGGGGCGCGGGCTTTACGGGCAGCGCGGAGTCGGCGTGCGGGATCGGGCTGAAGGCTGAATAGTACACGCGGCGCAAGTCGTGACGTCTGTAAAGGGACGCGGACTTTTCCAGAATTTCAGAATCCGTCGCTGGTGTCGCGCCGATCACCATCTGCGTGGTTTGCCCCGCGGGCGCAAAGGCGCGCCGGTCCTCTTCCGCTTCGACCGACGCCTCTCGAATCTGCGCCATCGAGGTTTCAATTTGCGAATGCGCTTTGGCTGGAGCTAACTTATCCAGATCCCGCTGTGTCGGCATTTCGATGTTGATGCTGAGCCGATCCGCATAGCGCCCCGCCTCTCGCAGCAACTCCCCTGAAGCTCCGGGCGCGCCTTTGAGGTGAATGTAGCCGCCGAATTTATGTTCGGTGCGAAGCCGGCGCGCGACCGCGATGACTTGCTCCATTGTGTAATCCGGGCTCTGGATAATCCCGGAGCTGAGGAACAATCCTTCGATGTAGTTCCGCTTGTAAAAATCTAGGGTAAGGTTGACCACTTCCGTAACGCTGAATCGCGCGCGAGACGTGTCGCTTGAAATTCGATTCACGCAGTAGGCACAATCGTAAACGCAAAAATTCGTTAGCAAAATTTTCAAAAGCGAGACGCAGCGGCCATCGGGAGTAAAGCTGTGGCAAATGCCTTGGCCATTTGTATGGCCGATCCCGTTTGGATCGCGTCTGCGGACCGAGCCGTTGCTCGCGCATGAAGCGTCATACTTGGCCGCGTCCGCGAGGATGGCGAGCTTTGCGGATACTTCCACTGCTGGAATGAGTATAGCGAATAAAAGGCGAATCACCTCTGGCAGCGCGGACACCAGAACGTCGCGCGCGCATCCCGCCCCTGTTTCCGCGATAGAATCGGCGTGCCGCAAACCCGGCAGGGATCGCCGCTTCGGTGGTAAACGTAGAGGCGCTCGGATGGCGAGGAGCGCCCGGTGGTGCGGCGCATTCCGCCGTAGGTGACGATGCCGGCGCCAGACGAGTCCGTGATGTTTTGCGACATCAATTTTCGGGCGTTTTGGACCACCGTTTCAATTTCGAGAGGTTCGAGCGTCGCGATCGTACGGAATGGATTCACGCGGCTGGTGAAGCAGACTTCGGACTTGAACACATTCCCGAGGCCCGCCACAAGCGACTGCTGCAGCAACGCTACGCCGATTTCCAGATCCGGCCGCGATTTAAGCTGGTCGATTGCGCGGGCAACATCGAAATCAGGGGCGAGCACATCGGGGCCGAGACGGCGCAGGCTTGGATGCCGTTCGAGTGTCGCGGAGGTGTGGAACTCGGCGACCGGTACATTAAAGGCAACAGCGATGAATTGCGCGGTGTGGATCGCGGCGCGCATGTGATAGCGTGGACGCTTCCAAGGCTCGCCGGGACGATAGATGTGCCAGCTTCCGCTCATCAACATGTGGGTGAGAAGGATCAGATCGCCCGAAAAGTAGATCTGCATCCATTTGCCGTTGGCCGCTACCCGATCGATAGAGCGCCCGGCGATCGGGGAATCGACGTCGATGCGGGCCAGAAGCGGAAGCTGCGTTTCAAACTTTGTGACAACCGAGCCCGCGAGAGCGCGATTCAGTGTTCGAGCGGCGCGGAAGATCGTATCGCCTTCAGGCATCTTCGTCGTCCGGCTCGTCTTCCGCGGCGGGCTTGATCACGCGGCGCATCTGGAAACCCATCGCCGTCGAAATGAATCCGCTTTCTTCCAGAAATCGGGCGAGGAAGTGATCCGAGGCGGGAACGCCATTTATCGTGGAAATCATTAGCCCGCTGCGCTTGGTCCGATGCCGGATCGCCACTAAGGCGAGCCGCTGCGCGAGATCGCGCGCGACTTTGGCGCGTTCCAATTCATCATCCGGGAGGAAGACCTGAAGCGCAGGGTTGCGGCGGCGGAAGAACGCGGCCAGCCGCCCGTTCACCAGAATCACGTTGGCGCCGGCGGCGCGAGCCATTGAATGATCCGAGGAGCCGGGAAGCCAGGGCAGCAATGCGCCATATGGATTCGCTGGATCCGAGGCGGCTAAGTGCACGCTCTGCGGGCGATCGGGATCCACTCGAAAGGTGCGCAACATGTCAACCGCCGCGGGTGTCGCGAACTGCGCGGCGCCTAATCCGGCGACGAACATGCCGCGCCGGACCCAGCCGCTTTCCTCCATGGTTTTTAGGGCCGGATAGATGGCGGCGTACCCCCCGGGGATCTCTTCGGCCGCGGCCGCCTCGCGCATCACGATTCCATATCGGGCGAGCAGCTGCTGGGAAACGGCCGCGCTCCATTCGGCCGGGGTCGGTCGCGCCGCGATGCGGCTTCGAACGGACGACCAGCGGCCCTCGCCGAAAGTTCCGGGGCCTCGGCGAGCCCGCATTCTCGCCGCGAAACCCGGCGAGCCCGGCGGCTGGTACGCCGTCGTAGTATGCGGGCGCTCGCTGTCGGGCGGGTATAGAAGACGCCGCACGGGATGGAACGTATCATTAGTGATTAGGCCCGCCCATACGAGTTCCCAAAGTGCGTCCGTAGTTTCGTTCGGAAATCCGCCGCCGATTGCCTGATGCACGGTCGCCTGGAACGATGCGCCATGGGTCTCCAGATATTCGAAGATTCTCCGCGCCTTTTCGGAAAGAGTGTCGGCAACTGCGATTTCCGGCTGCAACAAGCTGGACAATGCTCCGGTCAGATAGAGCGAAATACGTCCATCCCGCGCGCCCAACGGCGCCCGCCCGATCCAAACGATCTCACCCGAGGCAAGCAGCGAATCGAGACCGGCCGGATTGTACTCGTCCACGCGAGCCGGCAAAATTTCGCGTTCCAGATCCGAGGCGATCAGATCCGCGCCCTGCACAATCTCGATTGCATCCAGCAGGGCCTCTATGCCTCGCCGCGGAGTTGTCGCGCCCTGCCACGCCGTCAGGAGGCGAGCGTAAATATGCTGCTCGGCTGGAACCACTTCGCGACGAAGCCGGGCGAGGGTCTTACGGCGAATCTGTTGCAGAACGTCCGGATCGCACCATTCGCGGTGGATGCCGCCGAGCCGAAACTCGCCTTCGAGCAGCTTCGATTCCGAGTGAAGTCCGCGCAGGACCGCTTCGATCGCGCTCGGGGCGACGCCGTAGCGGCCCGCGAGTTCGAGCGTCGTGAATGGACCATGGGTGCGCGCGTATCGGCGAGCTAGCGCGCTCAAAGCATCGTGCGCCGGCGCAAGGAACGTTTCGGCGATACCCGGAGGCAGAGGAATCCCCAATGCGTCTCGATAGCGCGCCGCATATTCGACGGGAATGAAGCGGACTTCCCGCGCAATTCGAATACGCACCGCGCGGCGGCCATTCGCCAGATCCTCTATCGCGCTCGCGGCAAGCTGCGAAGACGAGCGCGCCTCTATTTCGTCCTTGGTCAGATCGCCGAGTTTGAGCAGCAGATCATGCACTCCGTCAACGTGCCTGGCGTGGTATTCAGGGTCCAGCGATTGAAGCTGCGCCTCCACTTCGTCGAGCGCCGATTTATCGAGCAATTCTCGAAAATCCGTGCTCCCCAGTATTTCCTCAAGCTGTGACTGATCGATAGCGAGAGCCTGCGCGCGCCGCTCGGCGAGCGGAGCGTCGCCTTCGTAGATGTAGTTGGCGATATAGGAAAACAAAAGCGCCGAAGCGTAGGGCGAAGGCTTAGTCGATTCGAGCGTTGTCACGCGTATCTCCCCGCGCTCTATTTTTTTCAGGACGCCGGCCGCCGCCCCGAGGTCGAGCATCTCGCGAATGCACTCGCGAAAGGTTTCGAGAAGGATCGGAAAAGAAGGATAGCGCGAGGCGACGCCGAGCAGATCGGCCGCGCGTTTCCGCTGCTGCCACAGGGGGGCGCGGATGCCCGGACGACGCTTGGGAAGCAGCAGCGCGCGCCCCGCCGCTTCCCGAAACTTCGCCGCAAACAACGAAGTGCTGCCCAACTGTCGCAATACCAGGTCGCGAAGGTCGGAAGCCGATGGCAGCAGCCATTCGGTGTCGAGTTTCTCTTCGGAGTCCGGCAGGCGAATCACAAATCCGTCGTCGGACCACATGGTTTCGGCATCCAAACCCCGAACGGCGCGCAGGCGCGACGACACCGCCATGCACCAGGCGGCATGTACGCGGCTGCCAAATGGAGTGAGTACGCAAACTCGCCAGTCGCCGAGTTCGTCCCGGCAGTGCTCGATCAAGATCTCGCGATCGTTTGGGACGACCCCCACCGCGGCTTTCTGGTCTTCGAGATAACGCAGTAGATTTTCGGCCGCCGTTTCATCCAAGCTGTGATCCTCAATCAGGCGCGTATAAGCGACAGGGCGGGGAAGCTGCATTAGTTCGCGCGTCATCTCGCCGATCTTCTCGCCGAATTCCGAGGGTCGCCCGGCCGTGTCGCCATGCCAGAACGGCATCTTTCCGGGCTCGCCGGGAGCTGGCGACACCAGCACGCGATCCTGGGTGATCTCTTCGATGCGCCAGGTGCTCGCGCCGAGAATAATTGTGTCGCCGGTGCGGCTTTCGAACACCATCTCTTCATCCAGTTCGCCCACGCGAGCGCCGCGAGTCGCGCCCGCAAGAAAGACGCCGAAGAGCCCGCGATCCGGAATCGTGCCTGCGTTGACGATCGCGACTTTCTTGGCGCCCTCGCGCGCTGTCAGTCTGTTCGTCACGCGGTCCCAGGTGATGCGGGGCCGCAGCTCCACGAACTCGTCCGAAGGATATCGGCCCGACAACATGTCGAGAACGCTTTCAAACGCGGAGAGGCTTAGGTCCGCATACGGAGCGGCCCGGCAGAGTGTCGCATACAGATCCGGCGCCTGCCATTCGTCCATCGAAACCGCGGCCACAATCTGCTGAGCCAGCACGTCGAGCGGGTTTCGCGGATAGCGCACGCTCTCTACTTTGCCCTCGTTCATCGCGCGCGCGATCGCGGCGCAAGCGACCAGATCGCCTCGGAACTTTGGAAACACGATAGCGGAGCTGACGCCTCCCACGTAGTGGCTCGCGCGGCCGATACGCTGCATTCCGCTTGCGACCGATGGCGGAGCTTCAATCTGCGCCACCAGATCGATGGAACCCATGTCGATGCCGAGTTCGAGCGAAGAGGTCGCGACTATCCCCCGCAGCGTTCCCATTTTGAGGCGTTCTTCAATATCCTTGCGCTGCGCCGCCGCGACGCTGCCGTGATGCGCGCGAACCAGGACATCGCCCGCGAGTTCATTGATCGCGCCGGCGATCCTTTCCGCAAGCCTCCGGCTGTTGACGAAGATCAATGTGGATGTGTGCGCCTGCACGAGTTCCAGCAATTTTGGGTGAATCGCGCTCCAGATCGACGGCCGCGCCGGACCCTGCGACGCCGGACCGCTCGGGATCGGCTCGATTGCATCCAGCTTTGTCATGTCGTCAAGCGGCACTTCGATGTGCAGTTCCAGCTTCTTTGGCGCGCTTGCGTCGATGATCGTTACCGGACGATAAGAAGCCACCGCGGTGGACGGTTCCGAATCCAGCAGATCGTCGGGCTGTTCCGTTGCGGCGCCGCGTTCCCGCGCGCCCCCAAGAAATCTGGCGACTTCTTCTAACGGCCGCTGAGTCGCCGAGAGGCCGATCCGCTGCAGCTTTCCTCCTGTTAGGTGCTCCAGCCGCTCCAGCGAAAGCGCCAGATGCGAGCCTCGCTTGCCGGGAACCAGGGCGTGAATCTCGTCAACGATGACGGTCTCAATCGAACGCAGGGTCTCGCGAGCGTTCGAGGTGAGCACCAGGTACAGTGACTCCGGAGTGGTAATCAGAATGTCCGCCGGCGCCCTGGCGAAACGCGAACGCTCCGCGGCCGTTGTGTCTCCCGTGCGGATAGCGATTGAGGGTTCGTGAAAATCCGAACCTTGCTTGCGCGCCATCTGAGCGACGCCCGTCAGAGGGGCGCGCAGGTTTCGTTCCACGTCCACCGCGAGCGCTTTAATCGGCGAAATGTATAGCACTCTGCACCGTTCCGCGCCCTGCGGTTGTGGGGAAAACATCAGCCGATCGATCGCCCATAAGAACGCCGCAAGTGTTTTGCCTGTGCCTGTCGGGGCGAGGATCAGAGTCGATTCGCCGCGTGAAATCGCCGGCCAACCGAGTGTTTGCGGAGCGGTCGGCGCCTCGAAGACAGCTTCAAACCATTCGCGGACAGGCGCATGGAAATGACCAAGCGGATCCGCTGTAGCGGCGATCTCTGCTGCCGGCCTTTTCATCCTCTACAAAGAGTATCCGGCACGGTTCGGGCTAAAAGCGGATGAGCGCCGCGCCGCGGCGGCGCTGGCCCGATCCCGTCAGAACTCTTCTCACAACACCTGCCAGCGGCGATTTGATACCGTGGCTGGTGATGATCTCGCGGCTTGTCGCGGCGGGTAGCCTGCGGCTGTCCGCCGGCTCGGAGTTGCTGGAGGCCACTACCCGATACGGACAGCGGGGGACAACAATCGCCCTTATGCGCGAAAATGTTTGGATTGGAGGAGCCGCGGCACGCTCGCAAAACGGTTACGAGGAAGGCTGCACCGCAATGGCGTAAGCACTCGGGAGGCACGTCATGAATGAGCAGGAAGAAGACGATCGCATCTACAAAGTAGTCATCAATCACGAAGAGCAATATTCAATCTCGTTGGCGCACAGGCCCAACCCGCTGGGGTGGACCGACGTTGGGAAGTCCGGGACCAAACAAGAGTGCCTGGCGTACATCCGCGAGGTGTGGACGGATATGCGGCCGTTGTCTCTCAGAAAGCAAATGGAGGAATCCAAATAATGTGGGCGTCACGGAGCGGCGGCGCCCCGGACATGCACGGTGGGATGAATAGGTCAGGAATGACGGTGGACCCCACGCCTTGGTTTGAGCGCGCGCCGGACCTTGCCGCCCCACTCCGAATGTTCTGCTTCCCCTATGCGGGAGGTGATGCACATATTTTTCGAGGTTGGCAGAAGCGGGTTCCCGAGGGCGTGAATGTGTGCCCGATATATCTTCCGGGACGAGGCAGGCGAATGGCGGAGCCTCGTCACCGCCGGATGGAGTCACTCGTGCGCGCGGTCGCCGAAGCCGTGGCCCCATGGGCCGGCGCTCCTTTTGTGCTGTTCGGCCATAGCATGGGCGCCATCATCAGTTTTGAGCTGGCCCGGCTGTTGGACCGCCGCTTCGGAGTTTCTCCTGTGCGACTTCTGGTCTCCGGGCGGATTGCCCCGCAGGAGCCGGATCTCGATCCGCCTACCTACAATCTGCCCCAGCGCGAATTCCTTCTAGAGTTGAAAAGATTGAATGGGACCGACGAGGAACTCCTGGCAAATAGCGAGGCGATGGAACTGCTGACTCCGATTGTTCGAGCCGACTTCGAAGCTGTCCAGACATATTCCTTTGTGGAGGGCCCGCGATTGCGGTGCCCAATCACGGCCTACGGCGGACTAGCCGATATCGACACCCCGCGTGAGCGGGTCGAGTCCTGGCGTGCCGTGACGGAATCGCAGACAGTGGTGAAAATGTTTCCCGACGGCCATTTCTTTATCAACGCAAGAGGCAATTCCTTTTTTCAGGCGCTTGCCGAGGATCTCCAAACGGCGCTGCAAGATGTGAAGGCGGCGGGGCGCCCGCCCGGCGAAGGCCGCGAAAATCGAAACCAAACCGCATAGGCGCGAGAACTCTACTGGGGTTGAAGACATGACGAACGAACTTCTGTATCTTCGGCAGAACATCCAGCTCGAACCGCTCATCGACCAGTGGTATGCGTGGTCGCACCTGATTTCGCCCGCCACCGCGGCGCGTAACATCACGGAGCGCCATTTCAAGATCATGGATTCGTACATTAATGCCCCGCAGATACATGCCAACGCAGTTAAGAATCCAAAGATGCTGGGCGGCCCTTTCATTGATTACGACGGCAAGAGAGTCGATGAAATCAGGGCGCTTCGCGATAGAACCCGGCGAGACCGCGCTCATCTGGTCGCGCTCTCCACGGCCTTGGCCGAACTGGATGGCATGCTGCGCGCGAACGCGAAGGGCTACAGCTTGCACTCTCTATACGACAAAGTTCCAGCGATGCTGAAGGGGTTCGTGGAACTTCAGTACGATTTGAATAATCAAGCTTCCTATCGACTTATCGAGCCGCTGTTATATCGCAGCCGGTACTACGACAAGACGACGCAAAGTTTAATGCTCTCCAGGATCAGCGGAGACGATCGTCCGTTTGTGTTGAGCACGCCACGCCTTGAAGGAGACGGCTTGCTACACCTGAAGCTGCCCTTTGACGATCCGCGCGTCGATGAGCTGTTCGAGTTGAAGAAAACGCCTCGAACTTGGAGTTCGATCCGGGACATGTTCGATCTGAGCGAGCCGCAGGCCGACTTGTTCCGCGGCTTCTTTACCGAAGAGGCGCCGCCGCCCTACCGCCGCTACGAAGGCGACGGACTTCTTTGGAGGTATTTCGGACATGCATGCATCATGGTGGAAACGAAGAATGTCAGCATGCTCTTCGATCCGGTTCTTAGTTACACATATGAAAGCAGTATCTCGCGCTATACATATCTTGACATTCCGGACCGCCTCGATTTTGTTCTAATCACGCACAACCATCAGGACCATATACTTTTCGAAACTCTTCTCCAACTCCGGAATCGGATCGGCACAATTATTGTTCCGCGCAGCGGATCGGGAGCATTAGAGGATCCATCCGTGAAACTAACGCTTGAAAACTGCGGTTTCAAGAATGTGATCGAACTTAGAGAAATGGAGAGCGTGCCGATCCAAGGCGGCTCGATCACAGGCCTGCCATTTTTCGGTGAACATTCGGATTTGGCGATCAATACGAAGCTGGCGTATCTGGTCCGTGTCCACGGCGAGTCCTTCCTGTTTGCAGCCGATTCCTGCAATATCGAACCGGCTCTGTACAAGCATGTACATAACTCGGTTGGCGATGTCCGTGCGCTGTTCCTAGGTATGGAGTGCGACGGCGCGCCAATGAGCTGGGTATACGGACCGTTGCAGATCCAGAGACTGGAGCGCGGAATGGATGAATCGCGCAGACTCAGCGGGTCCAACTGCGAGCAAGGAATGGGTATTGTTGAGGCGTTCAACTGCCGGGAAGCCTACGTCTATGCGATGGGGCAAGAACCCTGGCTCAATTACGTGATGAGCCTCAAATACACGGAGCAATCGCGGCCCATTGTCGACTCCAATCGTTTAATCGAGACGTGCCGGAGCCGAGGTATGTGCGCCGAACGGCTTTTCGGCGAAAAGGAGATCCTGCTTGAGGGAGGCGCCGCGCGAGAGCAGCCAAGAATCGCAAAAGTCGCTGCGCCGCAAGTTAACTGAGGCGCCGCCAGTCGCCAGCGTAGACATCCCTGCAATGCCACGCGAGGGAATTCCACGTCGTATTTTTCAGACCTGGAAAACAAAAGATAACTTACCTGAACTCTTCGCTCGATGGAGTGAGACAATTCGGCGCATGAATCCTGAGTTCTCTTATGAGCTTTGGGACGACTGCGATAATCGGCAATTTGTGGCGCGGGAGTTTCCCTGGTTTTTAGATACTTACAACAGTTATCCCAATGAAATTTACCGGGTAGATACAATACGCTATCTATATCTGTATCTTCATGGCGGATTCTACATTGACCTGGATACCGAATGCGTGAAAGCTCTTGAGCCACTGGTGCATACTCGGGATGTATTGCTTGGTCGAATGGGCAATGATACCGCGTTTGCGCATTCTATTCCGAATGCAATCATGGCGAGCCCGCCGCGTCAAGAATTTTGGCTCTTTCTCGTCTATCTGCTTCGGCACAGGTCTCGTTTAAGGCTCATGCCGGAACACTCGACGGGGCCGGCATTATTGAGAACTGCGGTAACTCTCTACTGGCATGACCGTACGGAGAAAGAGACGTGGCGCGCGGTTCTTAGGTGCGACGAGATTTACGACGAAGCAATACTCCGATTTAATCGGATTGGGAAGGCGATTTCAGGCTACTATTCGGGTGTTCTTGGGGCAAAGGTCGCGTTCACCGGAACGTGTAATCGAGCCGGCAACGTGTTCATAGAGTTCGAGACGGCAGTCGCTGACCAAGGAATTGTTAGAGTCTCCATCGAGGGACAGTTTTGTGATGATGTAGGAGTCGGAGCGGTCACAGTACATATCCCTGAACGGCGGCTGCGAACCGGGGAGTGGCTCGCTCACAGTGCGAATGCCCTTCATCATAAGCGAGCCATAAGATCCATGATCTCTCAACTGAAGATCGGCCAGCATCCCCGCCCTTCCCGATCTACGCTAACGATTCTAGACCCTGGAAAGTGGTACGCAATAAACTGGTCCAGGAACGAACACCACCTTCTGTGCCGTGCGGTCGTGGATGGGCGCGACCTTGAGGACGAGACTAAGCGGAAACTATCTGCAGACGCTTATCTCCTGACTTATTGGACGCACTCCTGGCGCGTGCCAGAAGAATGATAGCGCCAGTCGCGCTCCACGTCGCGGTTGTGTAATTACGCGAAGAGCACTCCTGCAGTTCCGTCGAGTCTTATCGATGGACATGAAAATTTTCGAAATGAGGGTTGATTGCGGCCGCCTTGCTCCTGAATTGCTCGCTTTCAAGATCGCGGCCAGCAGCCCGGTAGATCTTTGCAGCAAGCGAAAATAGGCCGGCTTCGCGCACTCCGGACGCAAGCGCCAGCTCTATAAAGACGATTGCATCGTGCAGGTCTCCGTTGGCGTAATGCGCCCAAGCCAAGCCCGCCTGAGTGCCATAGTTACTTCGCAGTTGGAAGTCTTTGTACGCCCACTTCACAGCTTCGGGGCCATTCGGACGCACATCGGCAAAGTAATCGGTCAAATGATGATAGTAGTGCACATGGCCGGCGGCTACCGATTCCAGATAACCTGCCAAGGCCCGATCCAGCCAAGGCTCTGCCTTTGTCGGCTCATCGATGAAGGCGTAGAGCTCGCCCAGTGTCTGCTGAAAGTCCGGCCGAGGAACGCGCGCGAGCACGCGACCGTACAACTCAATCGCTTTATCGAATTCGCCCCGTGCGGCAAGCAACTCAGCCATGTGCTCTTGAACTTGCCAGAATCCGGAATAGGCCCGATCGGCGCGCCTGTAGTGTTCCTCCGCGGCATCGTACCGGCCATAAGTAAGATCAAGAACGCCGCGCTGTAACTCCAGCCAAGCGTAACTGCGCATTTCCTTCGCCGTCAGCTCGTCTTCCGCTTCGAGGTAAAGTTTCTCCGCCTCTTCGACATCGCCCATCTTGAATTGGAAGTAAGCGAGGCGCGCGAGATTATCCCAGCTTGGGCTCTCTCGGACTAGCTCTCGATAGCTTTCGCCGGCTTCCGAGTATCTTCCTACCTGGAAAAGAAGGTCGGCCATGAGAGCCTTTCCTTCCGGACGGCCAGCCAACCTGGGAGTCATGGCCAGGTCTGACTTGACTCGGTCGACACGGTGAAGTTTAAAGTCGAGATTGGCTTTCAACAGACATAAATCTTCCTTCGCGCCACGCAGGCCAATCGCTTTGTTGATTAACCGTTCGACGTCCTCAAAGTCCCGGTAATCGCCGCGAATCGACGCTCGATGATACAAGCGATAGACGAATTTGGTCGCTCGCTCCGCATCGGCATTTCCATTTACAACACTGCCATCGAGTCGAGCTAGGTCTTTGTCTATGTTCAGTAACTCGATGTCGTAATCCGGAACTCTTTTAGGAATTCCGCATCGTTCTTCAAGGGATTCGGCGGCGTCTTAGGCACGATCGGCGCCCCATCCCACAAGGCCTGGTCATTCAACGTCTCGATGTGGTACTTACGCCCGTTCAGTTCGGCTTCCATATCGAGGAACATACTAAGGAAGCGCGTCGCCACCTGATCTTCCAGCCGGCGCCCGTACGGCCACGTGCCCGTTGTATCCATGTCTATCGCGCAGACATTCGGAATGAATATTTCAAACGGCCGGCGAAGCGGAATATCCAGGCCCTTTCTGTTCCAGCTATCGTCCGGCATATTCAAAGCCTGAAACAATGTCTTCTTTGCACGGGGAAACGCTTCGGCTACCAGCGAGTACGTCTTGTGGACGGAAACCGGAGAATTGTCGTGGTTAAACGACGTTTGCAAGCCCAGCGCGCTGATGGATGGCCCGAAGCCCCAGCCGAGGTGAGCCAAACGCTTGATGAAATGCGGGCCCAGCCAGAAGTTATTCGCTCCCATCTGCCGGCTATCTTCGCGTTCGCTTAGAGCTGCGTCCGCGAACGGCTGCCCGTCGGTGTCAACCAGCTTGTATTTCTTCAACTCTTCATCCTCTGCCGCGGCCTCCAATAGCGCCCAGGGGTGTTCCAGCAGCAGGGGATGATCGGGTATTGACTCCACTTTGTGCGCCGCTTTCAATACCCAACTTTCACCCCAGCAGTTGACGATTCTGTTACTTTCGGGAGACCTCGTTATAAATGCCAGAGGAACCTCCACGATGACGGCGTTCACATTTTTTCCGGCTTGGGCATCCTTGCCGCTGTAAACAAATCGAAAGTTGCCGTTCTCGTCTTTCTTGAACTTATTGCCTTTCCACGTCCACGGCCCGGGAGGAAGGTCCTTCTTAACCGTGACCCCAAGGTTCGGATTGCTCGGATCGTAGTTGAACAGGTCGTTCCCATCCAACTCGATCAGCGTCTTGGGAATTGGCAGCTCACGCGCTTCGGTCATGGTGTGCGGCACGTGGTAAAACTGCGGTGCATAATTTATCGATCGGAAGAAACCCGGGAGGTCGTTGAAGAAGGCGTCGTCGCGGCCGCCGACAAACGTCTTGATCTCGTGGCCGTCCGGTGTGCTCAGAGTCGTCACCTTATTCAGGTCGATTGTCGTGGAGAAATTGCCGCCCGGAAAGCGGAAGAACTTGACGGTGGCTCGCTGGTCCTGGCTAATCGTGACGCGGATTTCAGACGACTTCAGCTCGCCTAAGTATTTTTCTTTTACAGCATCGAAATATTGCAGCAGACCCTCCAGGCTGTGATTTGCTTCCGAGAGGGACGGAACTCGCGGATGCGCTGCGATGCGAATTCGATACAGCATGTCGGGGTCCAACGTGCCGGCCGAAGGAACCGATGCAAATGTCAACGCAATAACGACCTTCTCGCCGCCCGTTGTATCTTCGCTGGGAAAGCCGAAAAGATCGTAAAGATCGGCCGGGCTGTGATCGATATCCGAAAAAATCGAGTTAACTGCATTTGGATCGTTATGGTCTGCCATTGATAACCCCTTGTGAGTATATTACTTGAGCCTCACTTGCTTAGTTTCTGTGATCGCGCGAACAAGACGGCCATCGTGTCTCCCCGCCATGTTGCCAGATGCGCCGGTAAGTCGCTCGCTTGAGGTGACCTTCAGGCCGTGCCGCGCTGCGCGGCGGTTTGCGCCGCGGCGCTGCCGACCCTTTGTTCTGCATCGGCAATTATTACGTCAGTCGCCTTTTCGCTTATCATGTAAATCGCGCTAACAATGAAGTAGCCTGGAATTCGAGGAAAGACGGACGCGTCCACAACTCTCAACCCTTGGGTCCCTCGAACTCGGAACCGGCTGTCGAGCACTGCCATGGGGTCGTCGTCGGCGCCAATCTTGTTCGAACAAGACGCGTGGTGCCCCCAAGCTTCGTTGCGAATGAATTCGCGCACCTGATCGTCGCTTTCGTATTCCGACCCCGGTACCAGTTCGTTACTAATTAATCGAAGATTCTGAAGCCGGCGATTCATATCCCGGACGAATCTCACGCCTTGCAAAACTGCTTCCAGGTCCTCGCCGCTTGTATCGTTGCCCTCCGCGAAGTAATGAAAATCGATTTGAGGAGTATCCCAGGGATCTTTTGACCTGAGTGTTACAGTTCCTGCTGTGTTGTTTGTTCTGGCTTTTAATATCGCCCAGGTAAAGCGGTTATGGAAGCGTTCGAACTCTTTTGAGTATCCGGGAAAATAACCGCGAAAGTATCCAGGCAGCCCAAAGATATACAGATCCGGCTGCGGCTTATCAGGCGTAGATCGTTTGATGATGCCGATGAGCGCGCCGTTCGAAGCATAGATCCCTTTTCCCGTCTCCCATTCCCGAAAGTAGGCGTCCGGATCAGGATCGGGTGGTAGAAAGGTCGCATTGCTCAACAGCGAAAAGTTCTCTGCGAAGTCGGAGACGACCCCAACCTCATAACGGTCTTGCAGATTTTCGCCTACGCCGGGAAGATCGACGACAAGAGGAATGCCTAAAGCCGACAACTCAGCTTTTGGCCCGACTCCGGAAAGTTTCAGTAACTGCGGGCTGTTGAACGCTCCCGCCGCAAGAATTACTTCCCGCTTTGCACGCACTTCGCGCCGGGGCGCGGAAGAAGGATCGGTAATCGCCTGAGGATCGGCTCTGTATAAGTGCGCGCCTTCGCAATACTCAACGCCGACGGCTTGCGTTCCTTCGAAGATCACGCGTGTGGCAAGCGCGTTTTTCAAAATCGTCAGTTTATCCGGGAAGTTTTTCTGAACGCGCAACAGATACTCGCGAGGTCCATTTCGCTTTCCTGCATCCACCGCGAGAGGGGTGAACGCCAATCCCTCCGGGCTCTCGGTAGCGTTGCGTGAATCGTTCGGATCAAACCTGGTGTCGAATCTAACCAACGGATTGCCGATATGATCTCGAATGGCTTCCTTAACCGCGTCAAGAAGCGCGGAAACGACCTCCGGGTCGCGCAGCACCAAAGTTGGATCGGCTTCCGATGTCGTTAGCCAGCCATTGAAGCCGTGCCCATGAGACCAATCGCGCCAATCTTTGTCGCCTTTCAGCAACTCACCCAGAGTGGAGAGAGCGCCCTCGATCTTGCCTTTAAGCGAAGCCGGATTTGCAACATACGCGCAATTTTCGAGCCGCGAAAAATAATGCCCCATGTTTTCCGCGCGCCAGCTTGGGTCGCCTGTGATATCCGCAATTCGGTTCCAGTCGCTCGCCTGCGCAAGGACAGTAATCATCGCGTTGTGCGCGGTGCAGCCGCCCAGAGCGCCCGCGCGCGGATACCAGACGCCATCCTGGGCCGGCAAGTACTTGTTGTCTTTCTTCTGCTGTTCGAGGTCGGCGTAATGCCGCACGAAATAGTTCCACGCGCATGCCTTGTACTCGGTTGAAAGCCCATGAAAGATGGGCACCTCGTACATCCATCGGCCCATATCGTCCGTTGAGCAGGGATCGCCGCCAGCCTCAAGGAGTAAAACGCTGTATCCCGTCTTGGCGAGATTGGCCGCTAATGGTCCGCCGCCCGCGCCTGAGCCGACAATAATATAATCGAAATCCGCAGTACTCATTTATCCCTCGACTAAGCCGGTGTTTGCTCCGGGTCAGAACGTTTTTATAAACTCAATCAACGCGCGCTTGTCGTCATCGCTCAAGGGTGTTTCTTCCGTAAGCTTATCGGTTCCAAAGTAATGGCCGCGGTTAACGACATAATCGGGGCACTTACTTAGCGACATCAGTGGACCAACAAGGTTCATCAGCACCTGCCGAGCCTGCTCATCGCTCGCATCATGGGGCAAGTTGGCTAAATCGTGCTTCACCTTTAGCAGCAATTGTAGAACCTTGGCGTCATGATCTACCTTTCCGGCCAGGTCGGAGTCATCGGCTAACAGATCTAAATTCGAAATCAACCCGACGGGAGTACCTGCCGGAATCGGCCCGATCTCGATACTATCCTTTCCATACAGATTGGGGAACAGCCGCTGGCCCCATCCAAGCAGTGGCCGTAAGTAGTCGGGCACGTAACCTATAGGGACGCGCAGGTAGCATTTGGTGGTCGTTCGGTCAATGAGGCCAGGAACTTTGTCTCCGAGAACCGGATCCTTGTCGCGGTCCTCGGGCCACAACATCTTATGAATGGAATCGTTGAACGAATCCATTCGGGCAGATACCGAGGGAGATGCATTGAACTTGCCTACGCTGTTATTCAGCAGGAACGGCGCAGTGGACCAAACGCTGACCAGCGTGGGGGGACGCGTGTAACCGCGCCCGCCCCCCGGCATCTTGAAGTCCTGAGGATCGCCTGTCATCGGATTGTATATGCGGATTGAGCCTACCGATGGAAGGTTCTTGTAAGTCTCCGAAGAGAAGTTATCCCAGATGTTGTCGCGAATGGCGTTGGTCGCCAACGGGCTGCAAGCATTGGTCTGCAACAGCGTAACCGGCACGCGAAATTCAGCCGAAAGATAATTCCCATCCAGGAACTTCGGATCCATGACGATGGCGCGCATCTTCGATTTGAAGTCTTCCGTTTTCGTCCAAGCCCAGTATTTGCTCCAGCAGTTCAAATAACCCGGACCCGAGCAGCCACCCGGATCCAAACCCGCGGCAGGCGTCGGCAGTTTGCTGGAGTGACAGCGCGCGCAAGTCTCGGCGAAAACGATTTTTCCCCGGTCCAAAGTCGAGGCGTCTTTGGTTAGGTATGTCGCGCCGCCGGGCGCGGCCTCCAGTTTGTGAGGTCCCGTCGCCTTAAGGAAGAATAACGCCACGTTTGGGGTCTGATTCTCCGTGGCGCGCCAGTAAGTAGAGTTCTCTTCGGCGACTTTGATCTCTATAGGCGAAGTCTTCTTCCCGCCGATTAGGGCGTTGAAGTGCAGCAGCCATTCCTCGCTAAACAGCCCGATGTTTAAGTAGACCCGGTTCAGTGCGCCCAGCGCTCCAACCGAATCCGAACCATCCTTGAGCACGCGGGGCGAATAAGCCGTGGAAGGTGGAACAAAGAAGCTCGCTAGCGATGCCGTTACTGGATAATTCTGAAACTGTTTGTTGTTTAGCTCGCCGCCGCCTAAGTTCTCCTTACCAAAGCGAAGTGCCTGCTGCATACGCGGAAGAAAGTTGTAAATCGCGTTCATCGTTCGCGGGTTGTTGATGTTGTCGGTCGAAACGAGCGAAGTATCAAGCGTCCCCGGCCGCTGCGTGTGAAAGAGCTGGAAAATGAAGCTGCTTGGGTCGGCGTCCCAATCGAGCACGCGTTCAATCCAGAAATACTGCGCGCCCACGGTCGAACTCATGTTTTGAAAGGTAGGGTTTTCCGGATCGGCTGCCGGTTTAAGAGGATGCGCGCTAATATGGCAGAACCCGCACGACATGCCCACTCGATAAGGTCGAATCAAATCTTTACTGTTGTAGTAGGTTGGGTCGGTGTAGTAACGGTTGGCATCCCACTTCTTGGCGGCTGCGTCGTCGAAATCGGGATTTGGAAAAAGCCGGAGACCCATCACACCCGTGGCATAACCATAGTAGGAGCCTACCGGGAGGATCTTTCCGTCGGGGAGAGTCTTTCCGCGAGCCCCAATCTTGACGCCAGGGTACTTCGTTTCGTTCTCGAATGGATCCGGCGGACAATCGGACCTTCGCTTGTCCAGCCACAATCCGAATCGGTTGGCATCGGGGCCAGTGGCTTTGTCGAAGCACGGCTCATTCACCAGTCCGAGCCAATCCCACCGATTTGACCGGCTAAATTTCAAGCTGGGGTGCGACGAGATTGTCTTCAGAAGATCGACCGCGCCGAAGCTCTTGACGCCGATTACATCCCAAAACCGGTCATTGCCGCCACTCCAAACATTCCAAGTGTTGCGCCCTTTCACCTCGTCCGCGCTCAAGGCGATGCCGCCGTCCATATCGTGAAAGTAGTCTTCGTCTGCCGCGGGAAACGAATCTGCGGTTCTGTCCGCACGCATAGCTTCGTCCTTAACAGTGCCCGGACGCGGCTGATGACTACAGCCTGCCAAGACAAGCGCCAGCCCTGCGGCCGCCCCCCAACTCGCAACCCGACTAAAGAAGAGCACGTTTACCGTCTCCTTACTGCTTCCCAATTGCTTACGCGCACAGCCTATCCCCCACATGCCGGCCGATGGCATCTGAGAGATACTGACGCAAACTCGGCTTATTTGTCAAGAGTTAATGTCGGCGATTGCGCCGATCAATGCAGATTTACCGCCGCACGCAACATGGTCTGACTCGTTCATTGAAAATGGGGGGAACAAATCGGCAGCTCTTGAGTTAAGTTAAAAGACACAAAGAATACGCCGAGGAACCTGCCGGATGCCTGAAACTATTCATACGGTACTCAAGTCCGAACTGGACGCTTTGACCGAGCGTCGGAAAGAGCTGTTTAGAAACGGTAAAACCAATGAAGAGGGTCGCGAGGAACTCCAACAAACGCTTTTTGGTATCTGTTTGTCGGGCGGGGGGATTCGCAGCGCCACTTTCAATCTCGGCATTCTTCAGGGCCTCGCTGGCCAGGGGCTATTGAAGTGCGCCGACTATCTTTCGACGGTATCGGGCGGCGGTTATATCGGGAGCTGGTTCCATGGCATTGTCAAACGCGCTTCCTACGGCAATCTGACCGATGTCAGCGGGAAGCACTTCCACGATTATGAAAGCTTTCTTGCTAACGAAGACACGAAGCCGGGAGACACGTTCACCGATCCCATCGCTTTCCTGCGCTCTTACAGCAACTACTTGGCGCCGCAGCTCGGACTTCTCAGCGCGGACACTTGGGTAATCGCGACTATTTACCTGCGTAACACGATCCTAAATCAACTTATTCTCTATCTGGCTCTCGCCTCGGTGCTCCTCGTTCCCGTGCTGTTGGGGACTTTTGCCCGTTTGGCCGAGCCCGCCGTCTCCATGTCCTTTTGGAGCCCATTGGCTTTCGCGGTGCTTTCGTTCGCACTGCTTTTTGGGGTCGTGTGGCGTGTGGGCCAAAATCTTCGCCCGATTGCCGCCCGGGAATTCAACATCCCCCTGAAGGGTGATTCGCCAGACAATGATTCTTCAGCTTGGTGGACCATTGTCGCCCCTCTTTGGGCTCTTTCGATCGTGGTGAGCTTTCTGATTGGAACCTCCACGTTCGACCCTTCCGATCCGTTCACCGCGCTCATCGTCTTCCTCGCATTGGCTCTTTTGTTTGGTCTCTCCTTGAGCCACAACGGCTACTGGATTTGTTACCGGACACGTCACGGCACGACAGTGCTCGCTAAGTGGAAGAGGTTTCTGCTCGCCGCAGCAATTGTTCTTCTCTGCTCCGTATTTACGCTTGTTCTGCTCATTCTCGAACAAAAGCTGCTTTTCTATCTCGCGCACACGCAGATGACCTGCTCTTTCGGCGCGCTGCATTTCGGGCCAACTCCCTTGGGCATGTGGCAGTGTCTCAGTTGGGGTCCCATCTTGATTACCGGAGCGCTTGCGTCGGGCAACGCCCTGCAAACCGGCCTGATGGGAGTCGATTTTCCGGATGCCGCGCGGGAATGGTATTCCCGGCTGGCCGCCAAATTGGTGATCCTCAGCTTCTCATGGGGTGCTTGGTTTGCTATCTCGATATTCGCGCCAACTGGCGTGATCTGCCTGTTCGAACAGCTCGAAGCGGTTGGGATCGCTGCGGTAATGGGCTGGATCGCGACTACCGTTGCCGGGGTGGTCAGCGGAAAAAGCCCAGCCACGGTTGGACAAACGGTCAGCTCGGATCCATCCCAGCAGGCCTCCAATAGTTCCACGCTGGAAACCGTGGCGAAGTACGCGCCGCCCATCGCGTTAGCGGGTATCTTGATCGCTCTATCCACCCTTGCATTTGTCTCGGTCAATGAGTTGCTCGCCAAACATAGCGACATAGCCTCCCAAACAGTAGCTCTCTCGCTCAACTTGAGCGGCGCCATATATCTCCTGATCGCTGAATTAGTAATGTTTGCGGCGGCGTTTTGGCTTTCGCGTCGAATTAACATCAATGAGTTCTCGATGAACCATTTCTACAAGAACCGGTTGGTGCGTTGTTATCTAGGCGCAAGCCATATTGACGAGCGGCATGCCAATCGATTTACGGGTTTCGATCCACAAGATGACATCTCGCTCGCTCACTTAGTTCCCGGGAGAAATTACCCGGGCCCGTTCGCGATTATCAACTGCACCCTGAATCTGAATCACGGCGCTAAGCTCGCTTGGCAAGAGCGCAAAGCTGCCTCCTTCGTGTTCACTCCAAAATACTGTGGCTATGATCCCGGCAATCCCAATCCACGTGGATTCGTCGAGACCACGGATTTCGCATACAAAGACGGTCCACACCTCGGGCTGGCGACATCTATTTCAGGCGCTGCTGTCAATCCAAATTGGGGCTTTCATACCGCGCCTGCGACGGCATTTCTACTAACCCTATTTAACGTTCGCCTCGGTTGGTGGATCGGAAATACTCGCTTTCCGGATTCTGCGAAGACTCCGGGTCCATCCTTCGCGTTGAAGTATTTGATTTACGAATTGCTCGGCCAGACTACCGAGCAGTCGAAGTACCTGAATCTCTCGGACGGGGGTCATTTCGAAAACCTCGGCCTATATGAATTGGTGCGCCGGAAGTGCCGCTTTGTGGTTGTCGGTGATGGCGAGCAGGACGAGATCTATCAATTCGAATCACTCGGCGGGGCGATTCGCAAAATCCGTATAGATCTCGGCCATTCAATCGAGATTTCGCCAAAACGTATCTTTCTTGAGAGCGGGGTAAGCGCTGTGCACTGCGCTCTGGGAAAGATCAAGTACAACGACGGCACGCATGGCGTTCTACTCTATCTGAAGGCCAGCCTCACCGGGGATGAGACTTACGATGTAACGCAGTATAAGAAGTCTGATCCCGCGTTTCCACACGACTCGACGGCAAATCAATTTTTTACCGAGTCGAGATTTGAAAGTTATCGCGCCCTCGGGAAGCACATAGTCGAAAAGGTATTTCTGAGGATCCCTCATGCGGAGAGCCCCGCGGATCTCGAAAGGATTTTCTGTCTGCTAAACCAGTATTGGGCTCTGCCGGCAAGCGCCGGCCCGGGCGTTTTCACAAAGCACGCAAGCGCGTATTCCGCGCTCATTAACAGGTTGGCCGCGAATAAGCACCTTCGATTTCTTGACCCTGAGATCCTCCCCGGCTTCGCTGGCGACGCAACGCCTCCAGCGAATTCGGAAGAAATGCGCGAAGCGAAACTCTTGGTCACCAGCTTCCTGCAACTTATGGAAGATGTTTACATCGACCTGAGTCTCGAAGACGAGGATCAATTTAAACAGCAGGCAAACGCCGGATGGATCAGGTTGTTTGGCCACTGGAAGTCGTCTCCGACGTTCAAAACGGTTTGGGAAACTGTCGGACACACCTACGGCCAAGGATTTCGACGCTTTTACGATCGCCTTTGCGCTAATGCAAAGGAGTCGACGCTCGACTGTGATGGAATCTCGGCGACTCCGAATCGCAACGTGAAATGATTCAATGTAGCCGGTAAAGGAAGCGCTGGGATTAATGGGGTTGGGCGTTTCAGAGACAACCGGGTATGGCTGAGAATTGCGGCGATCGTGGAACTGGTTAGGAACATGACCAGATTTCGTCCGGGACAGGTCGCCGGACCGTCACTGAATGGAATAATTGGGTACGAATCGCGCGCTCGATCCGAATCGTCCCACAACTCGGGTGTGAAGCGATCGGCATAAGAGAGACGCTCGTCATCCCGATGGAAAAAAGGTGTAAAGATGATCAGTTCGGTATTTGCGCGAAGCGTGCCGGTCTCCCATTCGGTTGTCCGGGTGGTCTCGCGCAAAATCAGAGGCGTCGTCGGCCATAGTCGAAGAGACTCCGACACCACGCGCCGGGTGAGCGTAAGCTGGCCCGAATTCGTCGAGATCTCTGCGCGGACCTCGCGCGCGTAGTCAGGATGAGACGCAAGCAGACCAAGAGAACGATAGGTGGTCATGCCCGCGGCGTCGAATGCAAACAGCCACTGCGTTACCTGCTGTTCTGGCGCAGTTAGCGCGGTTGCATGAACTTGCGACATCGCACCTGCGAGACTTCCCGGCTCGGCGCGTTCTAGATAACCCTGAATGCGCCTTAACAACTCGCGCCGAAGTGTGTGCCTCTGGGGTGCGAGAAACGCCCAGTTAGCGCTTCGCCGTAGCTTAGCCATCATCGATGATAGGAGGTCATCGTCGCTCGCGGCGTCCCCGAACACCACCCGCCGCACGACTCGAAACCACGCCTCTGAGAACAAAGTCCAATTCAGCTCGCCCACTTTGCGCGCGCTCCAGCAGAGACGTTCCGCCTCCGCATGAATGATCCACAGAAACGCCGCGGCTTGATCGTGAATCTTGCGGTCTGATTCGAGCACCGTTTCGTTATACCGGCGCCTTTCCTGCCGTTCGGGACCCGTTGAGATCAGTGCGGTCTTCGGTTCAAAATGCGCCAGCGCGGCGCGTTTCTCCTTGGTGGCCGTTGCGAATGGGTACGGTGAATTCTCAAGAACACGCCGCACCTGTTGCGGGTCGAGTATTAGAGCCAGGTCCCGGCCCGGAATGCGCAGTAGTAGCGGGCCTGCGCCATATTCAGCCCGGATGGTCTGCATGCGGCGGATGGCGCGCCGGTCGAATTGGAAACGCTCGGCAACCCGCATGACGAAAGGCCGGCGCATGATGATTCCCTTCGCCAGAGTTGGCAAGATAATGTCTGCTATAACCGCCAAGGTGTCGAGCACACTGACGCTCGGCACTGTGTTCTCGATCAGGCCCCGGCTTGTATCCTGCTTTATAAACGTATCTGTCAAATTTGCCCCTCGAATTATCGCGAAGCGACGCGTAGCTTGATCCTAAGAATTCAAGAACCGTCGAAGTGCGCGACTGCCCCAGAACACTCCCGCGCCGATCAAGGCCGCAGCCGCAACAACGGAGAGAGGAACTGCCGGCGTCCTCTCCGCCTCTGCATATCCAATTTCGGGCAGTTCTCGCGCAGCCTCTGAGTGTAAAGCCATCTGGAGCACTTGCGACAAGTGCAAGGCTCGCCTATCGGTCTCTTGCAGAATCTGTTCCCGACAACTGAAGCCATCGGCAATAATCAGAGCATCCCGAGGCGCCTTTCGAACCGCGGGCAGAAGCACGCGTTCTCCACACTGAATCCCCAATTCGTAGTGTTCGGCCTCGTATCCAAAGGCGCCCGCCATGCCGCAGCATCCTGAGTCAAGGATGTCGCAATCGAGACCCATATTGTGAAGCAGTTCCTTCTCTGAATCGAACTTCAACGAACTCTTATGATGGCAGTGGCCATGAATCACCGCTTTGCGCGCAAGCCTCGGCGGCCGATAATCCTTATTCTTCTGTTGAAGAAATTCGCTCAGCAGGAATGTCTGTCTCTGTAGCCGCTTCGCGCTCTCATCGCCATGTAAAAGGTCCGGCATTTCATCGCGAAACACGGTCACACAACTGGGCTCGAGTCCGATCACGGGCGTTCCAGCCTCGATGACGGGACGCAGTACACGGAGGTTCTGGCGCAGCAATACCGTTGCGGTATCCAGCATTCCGTAGTCGTACAAAGGCCGCCCGCAGCATAAACTCTGCTTGGCAACCTTTACCTGGTAACCTGCATCCTCCAGAACTTCAACCGCGGCTTGGGCAACTTTCGGCGTGAAATAGTTATTGAAGGTGTCGGCCCACAAGAGTACAGGTGGACGCCCGGCGTTCCGCGGACCTCGTTGTGCGAACCACTGCTTGAAAGTCTGCGGCGCAAAGGCTGGAATCGTACGTTTCTGGGAGTATCCTGCCGCAAGCTTTGCCAAGCTGCTCAATCCCGGCGTTTGCGTGAAGAAGTTTGCCAGCGCCGGCATGTGCGACGCGGCGCGGGCCCACCAGTAAATCAGCCCGGATGCATACGCGTGCCTCGGCCTGATGCGCCCTTCGTAATAGTGAGACAGGAACTCCGACTTGTAAGTAGCCATATCGACGTTGATCGGACAATCTCCCTTGCAACCTTTGCAAGAGAGGCACAGATCCAGCGCCGCTTTTACGTGTTCGTCCCGCCACCCATTCCCTAAAGGATCTCCCTGCAGCATCTCGAACAGCAAGTGAGCTCGCCCGCGAGTCGAATGCATCTCCTCGCGCGTCGCCATATAGCTCGGGCACATCGTCCCGCCTGAAGTTCGCCGGCAAAGGCCAACACCCATGCAGCGGAGCGTTGCGGTCGCAAAGCTGTGGCCATCCGCTGCGAAGCTGAAGTGAGTCTGCGGGTGAGGCGGATCGTAGTTTGTCCCAAGCCGGAGGTTCTGGACGATCGTGTACGGGTCCACCATCTTGCCGGGATTCATCTTTCCTTCCGGGTCCCAGATGGATTTGAACTCCCGGAAGGCTTCGACGAGTTCGTCTCCGAAGACTTTGCTCTGGAATTGAGCTCGCGCTTGCCCATCGCCGTGCTCTCCGGAAATAGAGCCGCCGTGTTCGACCACCAGCGTACTTGCTTCATCCATAAACTGCGCGAACTCTGCCAGCCCTGCGTGCGTCACGAGATCGAACGGTATCCGGATATGTAGACACCCGTGTCCGAAGTGGCCGAAAATAGCAGGCTTCCAACCATGTTTATGGAACAGGCGCTGGAGGCCTCGAAGATAGCTTCCCAGCTTTTCCGGCGCCACGGCTGAATCCTCCCAGCCCGGCCACGCCGGATTCTCGCCTGGAACAAATGAAACAGCGCCGAGCGCCGATTCGCGTACTTCCCAGATTTGGCCTTCGTCGCCTTCGTCCTCATACACCTTCATCTGTGGCGCATTCGTTTTCCTTTTCAGATCCTCCATCGCCGTGCGCGCCTTTTCTGTTGCCTCCTCCTTGGTGTCTCCCCCAAATTCGAGAACGAGCCACCCATTCCCTTGGGGCATCAGCGTGATCTCTTTCAGGTCGAGGCCCTTCTTGCGGTAATCGTCCAGAAGCTCGCCGTTGAAACCTTCAAAGGCGATTGGCTTGTACTCCAGCAACTGCGGAACCGCGTCCCCGGCGGAAAAGATGTCCGCATACCCAAGAACCAGTAGCGTCCGGAATTCGGGGTTGGGAACAAGTTTGCCCTCGATCTCGAGGAACGCGACACACGTTCCTTCTGTGCCGACGAGTGCGCGCGCTACGTTGAATCCATTTTCGGGAAGCAAGTGATCCAACCCATATCCGGATACGAGCCGCGGAATCTTGGGGAACCGCTTGCGGATGAGATCGGCATAGCGGTCGCGCAGATTCCTGAGCTTGTTGAAAATCTCACCCTTGCGGCCGGCCTCGCCAATCAGTCTGCTGGCGCTCTCTTCGCTCGTTTCGCCAACCCACATCCGCAGCCCGTCATAGGTCAGAACTTCCATTCTCACGATGTTATCCGCGGTTTTCCCGGCCATCTGGGCATGCATTCCACATGAGTTGTTGCCGGCCATGCCGCCCAAAGTACATCGATTGTGCGTGGCAGGATCAGGTCCGAATATCAGCCCGTCCCTCTTAGTAACTCTTCGAAACTCATCCAATACGCAGCCAGGCTCAATGCGTCCCGTCCTAGCCTGTGAGTCGACGGCAAGCACGCGGTTCAAGTACTTCGAGTAATCGATAACCACCGCTACGTTGCAACACTGGCCTGCCAGGCTGGTGCCGCCGCCGCGACTGAGAACAGGCGCTCCCCATCGGCGGCATGCCGCCATCGTTTGTACAACATCGTCTTTCGTTCTCGGGACAACCACTCCGATCGGCGCCTGTCGATAATTCGAGGCGTCGGTTGCGTACAGCGCTCTGTGACCGGCATCGAATCGCACGTCGCCGGCAATGCTTCGGCGCAGCTCCCGTTCCAGCTCATCGACGCTGGCTACTGTTTCGATCTCGCTTTGTGCGTGACGCCGCGGGTAAGTTCCGCCGGCTTTGGTCAGGCTATTGGGTGACGAAATTTGGATCAGCATGAATGCGAAACTTCCAAGGTCTCGCTACCTGAGCGAATATAAGTAGCCGGCTATATCGACGGCGTCCTGATGCGTAACATGCAAATTCGGCATGACCGTATGCTCATCCACCGCGGGCGGATTTTCGATCCAACGTTCGAGGTTAGCTGGCGTGTTCTGCAGCACCCCTGCTACATAGAAGCGATCTCCTAAGCCGGCGAGCGGCGGTCCTACACGACCGAACGCGCCCGAGACTCCGGGAATCGTATGACACGTTCCGCAACCATAACGCGAGATCGCCTCCACCCCGCGCGCCGCGCTGCCGCCGGTTGTGGTTTGCGCGATCCGCTCCGCTTGTGCGGCTTTATTCGTGCACGCCGTACAGGCGATCGCGAGACCGCCGATCAGCAGCGCCAGCAACCTATTTCGCACGATCCGCCCTCTCCAACACGAGATCGCTCTCTTTCATCCAAGCCGCAAACAAGTACAACCCGGCGATCAAATACACAACGCTCGCCGGGACCCACATGATTAGCCCTCCAATTTGTTGGTCCTCCAGGGGCGTCAAGCCCCACGCTTGGGTTGTATGCGCGTAAGACGGATACCAGAGATGTGGCGCGAACGTCAGCAGCGCGCCGAGAATGCCGGTGTGCGCGGCGGTCGTGAAGATGTATAGAACACCGCTGCCATATGCGCGCCGGCCATGTGCATAGAACAGGGCCCACCAGAAGAGCATGGCCGATAAATAGAAGCTGAGGTGCTGCGCCGAATGGACCAGGTCGCTTTTGAGTGCTGCCTCCATCAGCGGCGGAGCATGCCATGCCCAGATCGCGATCGCATGAATCCACCACGCCGTAAGCGGTGCGGTGAACCACAACCACGAGCCGCGCACCAATGCTGTCTTACGCCATCGCCCGAGCTTTCTCCGCCACTCGAATGGCATGGCCCATAAAAAAGCGATCAGCGGCCGCGACACAACCAGCAGCGGCGCGGAGATGAGCATCAAGATCTCGTGCTGAACCATGTGCGCGCTGAATAATTGTTCGCCGAGCGGATGCAATGGAGAAACTAGCGCGGCAACCAGCGATAACCATCCGGCCCAGAAGCAAGCTCGCTGCGAACGCGTGATCCCCACATGTTTCTTCGATCCGGCCGCATATAGCAGGGCTGAAACGGCGAGCGGAGCTGCCACGCCGGGATCGAACTCCCAATCTGTCCAGATACTCATTCGCAAGCTCCCAGCACAATTTCAGGGATGGCTTGCGCGATCACGATCAGGCCACATCCGCAGCTAATTACTATCCCAAGTATTGCCAGGAAGCTGCTCCGCGGCACGACGCCCGCATCCGGAGAAGACGGAGGTTCGCCGAGCGCCCGCCACTGCCGAAAAGACAACCAGGCGCAAGCGGCGCACAAGATCAGGGCCGCGATGGCCACCGCGTGCAGCGCCCACTTATTCTGAAAGGTGCACGCCCAGGGCGCCAAGGCGAATCGGGCTTCAAAGCTTGTAAGCCAGATCATCGGGCCGCCCAGAACGCCCGTCCAGAGATAGACATTCGGGTTCATTGCTGCGTCTCAACGATGATCGGTCCCCAGTAGATAACCACGTAAATGGGTATCCAGATCGCAACCAGGAAATACCAGACGATCGAATCCACGTGCACGCCCAAACGCTGCTTTGGGCCACACCGCCCGATGAGGACCAGGAGAAGCAAAACTGCGGTGAACGCCAGGTCCGCGATGTAATCGAACGTGTGCAATCCAAGGAAAGCCCACACATACGATCCTTGAATGTCGGTCATCCAGTTGAAATTCAGCGAATGCCACTCGACGATTCGCATCCAGAGAGCGACCGCCGCGAGCGCTATATTGAGTGTCAATCCCCCAGCCATGCCCCCGCGACTGTTCTTCTTCGCCGCTTCACTCGCCCAGTAAGTGCCCGCGCAGCTTAGGATAAGTGGAATCAGCTCCAACGTGGGCAGCAACTTATGCGGAAATTGATCTCCGGGCGGCGGCCAAACGTCCATCCGGAGGCGCGTATAGAAATAAGCCGCGATGAGGATTGCGAACATGGCGCCTTCGATGAAGACAAACATGAACTGGCCCCACCAGAGCGGATCTTGGTTTGAAATGTCGTACGCCTTTAAATGCCCTACATCGATGGTTTGGACGTCAGTCATGAGCCGGCTCCAAAGGACGCTTAGGCCAGAACCAGCCTATAAACGCCAGCCCGGATATGATGGCGCCCCACGTGATATACCAACCGTTAAATACCGAGCCGGCAAACCCGATCGTCACGCAAATCGCAGAGATCAGAGGCCAGATGCTCGAGCCGGGGAGGATATAACGATGATGCGGTTCCGCATCCATCAGCGTAGTTACTAACGCTTCGCGCCGGTCGGTCGCAAGCCCGGTTACAACCCCGCGCTGTTCGCGCGGCGCCCACAGCGGGTAACGGCTTGTAACCGCCGGTAGATATTCAAAATTGTAGTTTGCCGGCGGCGAGGAGGCGGCCCACTCAAGGCTGTCGGCATCCCACGGATTGTTTCCTGCAACTTCACCGTTCTTCCGGCTCCAAAGAAAATTGACAATGAATAAAATGCCGCCGGCTGCAATGATCCACGCCCCCACCGTGGCCAACAGATTCAGTCCATCCCAACCCATGCCGGGCGGGTAAGTGTAGATGCGGCGCGGCATCCCTTTCAGGCCCAGAATATGCATTGGAAAGAACGTTAGGTTAAAACCGGCAAACAGGACCCAGAAGTTCGCCCGCCCCAGTGTTTCGTTCATCAATCGCCCTGTAAATTTCGGGTGCCAGTGGTAGAAGGCGCCGAATAGCGGGAACAGCGCGCCGCCGATCAATACGTAATGGAAATGCGCCACCACGAAGTATGTATCGTGCGCCTGCAGGTCGAGCGGCACAGCGGCGAGCATCACGCCGGTAAGTCCGCCTAGCACAAAAATCGCTATGAATCCGTACACGAAGTGCAGCGCCGTTGTCATGCGCGGCCGTCCGCTCCATAACGTGGCGATCCAACAAAAAATCTGCACTCCGCTTGTAACCGCGATCATCATGCTCGAAGCGGTGAAATAGGCTTCGCCGATCTGTGGCAGATCGGTCGCGAACATATGATGCACCCAAAGCCCGAACGCGATAAACCCGTTGGCGATCTGTGCCAGGACCATTGCGGTATAACCGACGATCTCGCGCCGCGCGTGCGCCACCACGATAGCGGAAACGAAACCCAGTGCCGGAATAAATATGATGTAAACCTCGGGATGGCCGAAAAACCAGAAAATGTGTTGATACAGAAGCGGGTCGCCGCCCTCCGCTGGATTCACGAAATGCGTTCCCACCGTCCTATCCGAAAGTAAGTAGGAACTCGCCAGCACGATGGCGGGCATGGCGAAAATAATCATCCAGGACTGGATCAGAATGGACCAGATATAGAGCGGCATCCGGTTCAGCGACATGCCCGGCGCGCGCATCTTGGAAATTGTGGCTATAATTTCTGCCGCTACGCACAGCGCCGATACCTCGGTAAAGGTGATCATTTGGGCCCAGAAATCGGTGCTCTTTCCCGGTGTATATTGCGGGCCCGAGAGCGGCGGGTAGGCGAACCAACCCACATCGGGAGCCGTATTCGTGAATACGCCCCAATAAAGAAACAACACTCCGAATAGGTACATCCAGTACCCGAACGCATTGAGCCGCGGAAATGCCACATTACGCGTTCCGCACATAAGCGGCACGAGATAAATCGCCATGCCTTCCATCACCGGAACCGCAAAAAGAAACATCATGGTGGTTCCGTGCGTGGTGAATATCTGGTTATAGCGCTCGGGCCCGAGGTAACCGTTATTGGCCCGCATTAACTGCGTGCGTATCATCAATGCTTCTATCCCGCCCGCGAGCAGCATAATGAATGCCGTCACGATGTAACGCGTTCCAATTGCTTGATGAGTCGTGAACGAGAGCCAACCTAGAACTCCACGCGGATGGCGCCAGCTATTCCGCAATTGCTCCACATCGCGCTCGACGTCGACGCTCTGCGGGTAGATATCTTGGCTTGCTCTCATTTCAAGCTCTCCAGATATTCCAGAAGAGGCTGCAGGTCCCCGGAACTAACCTCGATGGTCGCCATGTGATTTCCCGGTTTAATCGTTTGCGGGTCCAGAATCCACCCCGCCAGGTTTCCCATTGTGTTCGGTAAGGTGTTTGCCGCGATGCCTCTGCGGCTGCCGAAGTGCGTGAGATCGGGTCCGCTTTGACCGGCTGCCGGCGTCCCTTCAATCGCATGGCAATAGATACAGGCATGATTCATGAACACCTGCTCGCCTTTGATCTCCTCGGGCGTTCGCGGGCTGGCGGCCGGCTGTAATTGCGCTTCCAGCCAAGCGTTGAATTTGTCTTCCGGTTCAGCGATTACCCAGAGCGCCATGTGGGCGTGTTGCAGGCCGCAGAACTCGGCGCACTGCCCACGGTACGCGCCGGGGTGGTCTGCTTCCAGCCACTCTGTCGTGATGCGGGAAGGTATCAGGTCTCGTTTGCCGTTCAGGTTCGGGACCCAGAAGCTGTGAATCACGTCATTCGACGCGCCTCGAATTTGGATCGGCCGGCCGACCGGGATGTGTATTTCGTTCGCGGTTACCAGGCTTCGTGTGGGATCGCCCATCTTATATTCGATCTGCCACCACCACTGTGTCCCGGTAACCTGAATCGTCAATGGATTTTTCTTGTTCTGCAACTCGGAATTAGCTTTGCCGGTCACGGTGCTCGCCACGATCAGCACGAAGAGAATAACGATGCTCACGATGGTTGCGCCTGTAATCACGCTGCGCAATCGTGCTTCGGTCTTCTCCGACGCCTTGTGGAGCGCTTCCAGCGGTTCCTGCTCAAATCCGCGATGCTGGCGTGTCAGCGTCATGGCCGTGAGAACCATTACGATCAGAAAGATCGCGCCCAACAGCCAGAAGAACGACCACCAGAGCGTATCGATTCTTCCAGATTGCGGACCTGCGGGATCGATCGCCGATTGTCGGTTATAAATGCAACTCGTCAGGAGTAATGTGAAAGCCGTGCACGTTGCGGCGCTTACTTTCGCGACCCGCGTTGTGGTTTTCATTTCGTTTGATCGTTTGTGCGGTTAACCAAAGTTTGGGGGCTGGGCTGAATCATGTCGGCGCGAGATGCGGTTGCCGATCTCGGCTGCTCGCCGTTCATGGAACGGATGTACGCCACTATCTCCCAAACCTGATATTCGGGAATGCGTCCGCCCCACGCCGGCATGCCATTGGGCCTGCCCTTCACGATTGTGTCGAAAATATTGGCCGGTTCGCCGCCGTAGATCCAGTGCTGCTTGATCAGTGGAGGTCCGATACCGCCCCCGCCGTTCGCATGGCAGCCGGAGCAGTTGTACCAGTTGTACAGCCGCTGTCCCTCGGAAATGTCATAAGCGCTCGCATTATAGGGATTGTTGACCGTTGGCTGGGGCGATACCGGCCCGCCGGGGCGAAGTGCGTCTTCTTTTGCCGCATCGCCGTAAATGGCCAGTTGGGTCGGCGACGGACGAATGTCCTGATGCTGTCTCTGGCACGCGATCACAACAAAGCAAATTGCCAAGCCCGATGCGTTCCTGACTGTCGTGAGCTTCATGTCAGTGAACCTGAGGCACTCCGTAGCTCGCCAGGAGGGCCTGTATGGCGGATGATTGCTGCTGCAGAATCCGATTGAGCTGCTGTTGCAACGAAGCGTCGCCTTCGCGCACGCCAATCGATATGTCGTAAGCAAACGGCACGCCTAGGAACACGGGCGGTTCCACTGGAGCAATCGTCAGAGGCAGCTTGGCGCCTTGTGCGAAGTAGCCTGCCAAGGGCCCCCACGCAATCGCCACATCGATATCGCCGTTCTCCACCGCGCCGATCAGCTTGCGGGGCGGGTCCGCTTCTCCGTAAGCTCCGTACAAGGAAAACCCAATCACGTTCTTGACGATTCCACGATGCGCGAGCGCGAAGGCCGGCGGAGCGTAGTCATCCCCGACTACATGAACCCCGATCCGCAGCTCCGCCAATCGGGGATCGCTCAAGGATTCGATCTGCAGGTTCCGGTCTTGCCGCGAAACAAACACATAGGAGGAGCGGTAGTACGGGTCCGTCGTTAGAACGTCGTCCATGCCTCTGGGTATTCCCATCACCGCATCGCAAGCACCGGCATTCAGTGATTTCTTGGCGAAAGATTTGCGCTCAACCCACCACCTGTACTCCACTTTCGTGTTCATGCTCGCGGCAACCAGATCGGCTAGTTTGTTCTCCAAGCCTTGTTGTTGTCGATTCGAAAATGGAAGGTTGTTAGGATCTGCGCATACCCGCAGCGTTGCCGTTTGCGCGAACACAGGCAGAAGGCTGAAACAAGCTGCCACAACTTTACGGCAGGCTGAAGACATAGAGCATTCCGCCCTTCGTGGTGTACTTGCCGAGATCGGACATCGCATTCAGAAATCCGAGCGCGCCCGTTCCATCAACCGCGTTCAGTCCACCGGATACAACCCCGCCCGACCACCCGCCAACACCCGACAGAATCGCAATGTATTCTTTGCCGTCGGGGCCTTTGTAAGCGACCGGTTGCCCGATGATGCCCGAGCCGGTCTTGAACTGCCACAACGGCCGCCCGGTCTGGGCGTCCACCGCTTTGAACCAACCTTCCATCGTTCCGTAGAACACAACATCTCCCGCGGTCGCCAGCGCGCCGCTCCAAACCGGAAACGCTTCGTTGATGCTCCAGATAGTCTTCGCCTGAACCGGATCCCACGCGGAAAATACGCCCCGATTCCCGCCCGGGCCCGCATACATGCGAACGTTCATGCCGACGAATGGCGTCCCCGCGATATAGTTTGCCTGCACAGCCTGCGACTCGTAACACAGGTTGTTGTGCGGAATGTAAATCAAGCCCGTCTTCGGCGAAAAAGCGGACGGCGTCCAGTCTTTCACTCCGGGCGGCGCTGGGCAAGCGTCCCGTACGGTGTTGTACCCGGTCTGCTTTGTCGGGTTCATTTTGATCAGTCCGCTTTTCAAGTCGACGCCTTCGCTCGTGTTCACGTAGCCGAACGTCTGCGCCGAAATGACTTCGCCCGTCGCCCGGTCCATCAGGTACAGGTACCCATCCCGATCCGGATGGGCGAGCACCTTCCGCTGAGAGCCGTTAATAGCCAGATCCAGCAAAATGTTCTCGTTCACCGCATCATAATCGTGAATATCGTGCGGACTGATCTGATAGGCCCAGATTGCCTCGCCTGTCTCCGGCCGGCGCGCGAACAAACTAGAGCCCCACTTGTTGTCGCCGGGCCGCTGCTCTGGATTCCAGGGCCCCGGGTTTGATGTGCCGTAATAGAAAAGATCCAGCGCTTGATCGTATGAGATCCAACTCCAGGCCGTGGCGCCTCCAATCTTCCATGCCTGCCCCGGCCACGTCTTCATGCCTAAATCGGTTCCCCGATCTTTTGCATAGAATGGCTTGAAGTTCGGCCCGATCAAGACGTCTTTGTCCGGACCGGTTCCATACGCTCGCCACTTGATCTTCCCCGTTTCCGCATCCAGTCCGCACAACCAGCCGCGCACCCCAAACTCCCCGCCGCTGTTACCAACTAACACGATCCCTTTGGCCACCAGGGGCGCCATTGTGATGGACTCGCCCAGGTTGATATCGCCGAGCTTCGTTCTCCAGACCTCTTTCCCCGTGTTCGCGTCCACGGCAACCGTCTGAACGTCCAGAGTGTTATAGATGATTTTCCCGTTCCAGTACGCGGCGCCTCGGTTCACCGTGTCACAGCAGGCAACGCCCTGCGACGACGGACTTGGGTTCGGCTCGTATACCCATTTCATCGGCGCTCCAGGCTTGGTAAGGTCGAGCGCGTATAAGTCGTTCGGAAACGGTGTTACCACATATAACGTGTTGCTTACGACTAACGGAGCGGCTTCGTTCCCGTGAGTGGTGCCCGTCGAGAAACTCCAGGCGAGTTTAAGAGATGTTACGTTATCCCTATTAACCTGACCAAGCGTACTGTAACGAGTACTTGCGTAGTTTTTCGCGGCCATCGGCCACTGCCCGTCATCCGGCTGATTTTGTATCTGAGCAGTTAGTGGCGCGACGGCGAGCAGTATCAAAGCCCACCCGTAGCTTGCCCGGCGTGGCAACACTGCCTCTTCGCGTATTCGAGGCATTGAGAATTCCCGTATATAGAACTCTAGATTTCACTTGATGTTTCATGATTGAACCCGCCCCCGTTTTCATCCGCTCGTAGTGCGATGCAAATCCTCGGTAGCGCGCGTCCCTAAAACACATGGACTCGGGAAAGGTGGTTGTCATCGGGGCCTCTGCCGGTGGCATTGAGGCATCTAAGGCGCTGATGGAGCAGTTTCCGACCAGCTTCCCTGCGGCCGTCTTTCTAACGCTTCATATGTTTGAGCGTTCTGAAACCATCCTGGCGAGCATCCTTGGCGCCGTCGCAAAGTTGCCAGTCAAGTATCCGGGAGAAAAGGAGCCGATCGTTCCCGGGCAAATCTATGTGGCGCCTCCGGATTACCACTTGGTGCTTTCGCCAGGATGGGTCGCGCTTGGTCACGGCCCCAAAGAGAACCTGCAGCGACCCTGCATTAACGTCATGTTTCGTTCGGCCGCGAAAGCGTATGGGCCCGATGCGGTCGGCGTTATCCTCACCGGCATGCTCGACGACGGCGCCTCGGGCCTATGGGAGATTAAGCAGTCCGGTGGTGTCGCGATAGTCCAAGACCCGAAAGAGGCGATGTATCGGTCCATGCCGGAAAGCGCGATTCGGGGGTTCGACGTTGACTACATTGTGAGACTGGGAGAGATGGGTGCTCTCCTCAACAAATTGGTCTCGGGAGGGGCGAACGTGAACGAAGATTATCGCTCGGCTACCGTGGAGAATCAATTTACGAACTGTAATCAGACGTGTCCCGAATGCGGCGGCGTCATGAAGAGAGGCCGCCAGGCGCGCATGTATGAATATCGCTGCCATGTCGGTCATCGCTTGGGTCTAAAAACAATGATCTCGGAAAAAATGGAAGTCATCGAACGGGCCATATCGGCTGCGCTGGCTCAGACACAGGAACTGCTCGACCTTCTGGACCAGGCGCGGCAACAAGGCGACTCGGTCACAGTCTCATCGCTCGATGACGAGATTCGGCTCAGACGAGAACAGGAAAGCCGGCTCCGGGCTTTGCTTCAGGAACCAATTTACAATTACTCGAACAATGAATGGCCGGGTTGAAGCGCGTTGAGAGCCGGGCAAGCCCTGCTGAGCCTAAAATAGGTTACCCGAAACGATCTCCGCCGCTTTGCGGACCTTTTCACGTAGCAATTCCGGGGGCATCGACGGGCCACTCACGCGAAGGCGAATCACAAACGCCCGATCCCGCACGCGTCCGACTACCTGCTCCGTGTTCTCTCCGGCTTTGCCATCCACCGCGCATTCGCTGGCTTCGTTGCCGATCGCATTCAGCGCGGTCCCATGGGGATCGCATCGCGCCGCGAAATTGGAAAACTCCCTGGCCGGATCGTTCATCGTGCGAACCTCGATGCGCAGCTCTCCGGTCATCGATCCCGAGTGGCGCGTGAAGGTGCAATCCGAGTCATCGATGCCATTACCGGAGTATTTGATCGAATCGGGATCTGCGCTGGTGGGGCCCGCGCCCGAAATCGCGTTCGCCGCGTGAATGTTCGCCGATTTCGGCGAAACACGAACGACCGACATGCTCGCCGCGCCGCCCAACAAACCTCCGGCTGTTGCCGCGTTCATCCAAAGACAGTTCTCTTCTGCCCCGCCTTGCAGGGGAAACCAGGCCGAAAGCGCCAGCAGGACTGGAAACAAAGGAAAGTGGCCACGCAACCTCGGCCTTGCTTTTTCTTTCATTCCTTACGACTATAAAGGGTATTCAACCTTTTCTCAACGCATACACCCCATGGCGGGATTTTGTAACCGTCAGCCCAACATCTCCGGCCAGACGGGCTAGATCGCTCCCCGTTAGTCGCCAACAGGGGTCAGTGGCTGACCAATCCATTCCTGTCTGAATAGTTAGGGCGCTGCCGCCGGGCAAGAGCAGGCTTGCGTAATTATCGATTACGGTTTTCAGGTGAAGTTGGCAGCACGCAAAGCTTGCGATGTTATTATCTACGATGCAGTCATAACCCCTAAGAGGCAGGGCTCTCACCAAATTACGGCTGTATTTGTTGCATATCACCGGCGAGTAATTGCGTAATGCAAATGAAGACGCGACCGCAAATTCTGCATGATCCACGGTTACACCGGTAATGTGGCGCACATATGGCGAGAATCGTTGCGCGAACCCTGAGTTTCCGATTCCGATATGCAAGATGCTGCAGTCCCTTAAGCGCTCTTTCTTTAGAGTAGCTTCGAGCAGTAGCTGATCGATCGAAGAAATTCTCTTGCTCCAATCGGGCCTGTGCTCGATCGTCAGTCCATCCTCCGCGCCGCAGAATAGCGGTCCGGACTCAAAATACGGAATGTCGTGAGGGTTCGACTGAACACAAACTTCCGAAGCTTCTTCGGTTCCGCCATCGATAGCGATCTCTTCGATTCCGCCCTTCATGGACTCCGCGTCGCTCGAATAGGTCCCCAAGAAATTGCCTTGCTTATAATTCTGCCAGCATTTGAGAAAATTCTGGCGATCGCTATCATTCGCGCTCTGATTCAGAACTCGTCGGCCGTCATCGTGGCTGAGGTGTAAAGCGGAGCCTTTCTGCATGCGTTGCAATCCGCGTAAGCACTGCAGCCGGAAAAGAACGTCATCGTCCTCCCAGCCCCACGTGTTGAGCTCCGAATTGTATCCGTTTATCGCTAGCAAATCGCTCTTTCTGGCGAACAGAAGGCCCGGTCCTGCCCGCTTGCCCGCGATAAGATCCCCGTGTGCGAGCTGATAGGTGACTTGCTTTCCATCCTTAAGCGAAAACTCAAGAAAAGTGCTTCTCACAAGATCCGTAACGTACGCCGGCGCGCCCGTTCTGTCTAAATTCGCAAGTCCAGACGGCTCGGACTCGTGTACCCACTCGACCGTCGTAAATGAGCCGCCACTTCCGAGGGCGTCCGATTCGGCGTAGATGTCGGAGAGTAGAACAATGTCGGTATCCAACACCATGACTAACTCTGCCCTGCTAACATATATGCCCACATTTAATGCTAAGGACTTATTAAAGTGCTCTACCGGAATATCAATGTGGCGTAAAGTGCGCAGCCCCGAACCGGCCATCAATTCGTGAACTCGCGAGCTGGAGCCTCCACAATTCAGGACGATGACTTCTGTATCATGCGCTTCAAATATCGGCGTGTTCGCCAGGAGCGTTAGCGCAAGCTCTTCGCGCTCGCGCCAGGGGATAAGAATAGAAAGATGGGGATTGGTATTCATTCTGTGCTCGCTAGGATGGGGCCTGAATGGATCGCCCTTCGATTGTCGGCAGGCCGTTTCAGCTCTCTCCAGCCGGTAAGCCGTATCCCGGCGTTTGCAAGACACGCTCGAAACCTGTCGCTGCTAATCAGGTCGAGATCGCGCTGCCGCCAGGCAGCATTCCAATGTTCGCGCCCCTGTGTCAGCGCCTGCAGTTCCGGGTCATCGTCCCCCACGTGTACGGTAAGTTGGCTTGTTCCTTCGGGAAGCGCTGCGATGAGCGCTTCATAACGAGTCTGCCAGGAGCAATCGGTTACCGGAGGGCGAACCTGAAATACCCCATCGAGTACGATATCCTCCGGCAACACGTCTGCGGCGAGATATTCCGGTTGAGGCGCCGAGTGGGTAAACAAAAACGGCAGATCATATCTGCGCGCCAGATCCGTATAGATTCTGAAGAAATCCTGTCTTCCATACAGCGCCATTTGATGGCTATCGATGTGGGTTGGACAGATTCCGGCGGAAAATACGCGGTCTATTTGCGCTTTTAGCTCCAGTTCTATCTCACCTGGATCTGCGCGAGCAATCAGCCTATTTGCGTCCGCGGGGAATTTGTGATCGGCTTCGACCAGGGATGGCGCCCGTCGAAAGTCCGTGATCGGCCCCCATCTGCAGTGTTCCCATTCGCTGGTCAGAGTGAGATGAACGCCTATATCGAGGCGAGGATTTGATCTGGCGTGAGCCGCGGCCTCTTCGAACCCTGGACAAGGCGCCATGATGCTAGTCGAGGTAATCGTGCTGGCGGCGAGCGCGCGTATTGTTGCCTTATTTACGGAATGGCACATTCCGAAGTCATCGGAGTGTATGATCAATTCCTTCATCGGCCCTTCCTCGTTAGGCCTTTCTGTGGCTAAACCGAGAGACTCTGGCGGGAAGTGCTGCCAAACATTGACAAACTCGGCCCTGCTTTCCACCTGAATGTCTTTGCCGTACCGACAGAATTATCCGTCACCGCCAAAGGAAAGTAAAGATCTGCTGGTTGGACTCGCGCGTTCAGATTTATCCTGTCGAGCGGACTCGAATGCCGGATTGACAAATCGTAATGCTTCAGGCATGCTGTGAATCTCAGGTCGTTATCCGATATTTCTCTCACATTCGGAAAAAGGAGATTTCCAAGTGAGAGTGGCGAAGCCTTATGCATTTGCACGGATGTAAAGTATTTGTAAAATCCTTAGCGTTTCCGGTCGTGTCGTTGTATTCGCTTTATAGAATGCCCTCAGGCATTTGTGTTTAGGTGAGGCCCAACGGTAACTTTAAGAAGAAGTAGGCGCATTAGCATGTCTGTAACGGAATCTGAGATTTATTGTGATACTGTCACGGAGCGGCAATGGTTCGCGGTATTCGTTAAATCGAAACATGAGAAACGAGTTGGGCAGCATCTGCGAACGCGAAACATTGAATATTTTCTCCCTTCCTACACTTGCGAGCGAAGATGGAAAGATGGCTCGCGGCAAACTCTTCGACTGCCCCTGTTTCCGAATTATCTATTCGCTCGCGTGACACGCAGGGAACGAATCCCTGTCCTTGCGACTCCCGGCGTCTTCAACATCGTTGGCGACGCGAAACAATCCTCGTCCGTATCCGACGCTTATATACAATCTCTACGCGAAAAGCTGCTTCAGAGCGGGATTGAGCCGCATGCGTATCCTGCGTTTGGTGAGCGGGTACGCGTGAAGTCAGGTCTCATGGCAGGTTGGGAGGGAGTGTTGGTGCGACAGAAGGGTCGTTATCGAGTAGTAGTCACACTCGAACTGATCCGGCGAAGCGTGTCTGTGGAACTCGATTTGAACGATCTGGAGAACGACGCCGCGGGAACAAATGGGTCGCCTTCTATCGTCCCGACTCTAGCAAACGACTACCCCGCCTAGAACGGGCAGAGTGTTTGATTTACCGGTCTCTTACTTAAGTTCTACTTTCCTGTCGGCGTTCGTAATCAAGTAAGCTGGCAAACGGCCTTATTTCGTTTTATGACATCAATGAGGCTAGGTCTGTGAGCACGAGACTCGCGGCGGCCCTATCGCCGGAACGGCTCAAATTGCTCCAGTTACTTCTAAAAGAGAAACGCGAGGGGGCCGAAGGACCGGCCACGCTCGCGCGCAAAAAGCCAGAGTCGAAGCATGTTCCCGCCTCGTTCGCGCAGCGTAGGTTTTGGTTCCTCGACCAGATCGCGACACATGCTAACGGATACACGATTGACAAGGCTTTTCAACTGAAAGGCGCCGTGTCGCATTCCGCGCTGAGCGAAGCGCTCAATGAACTGCAGCGTCGGCACGAATCCCTACGGACTACCTTCGAATGGATCGACGGCGATCTGTATCAAGTGATTCTTCCCCATACCGACGTCCCTTGCCCTGTCGAAGATCTGACCGCTTTGAACAAAGGCGAGCAGGAGGAAAGAGTCAGTATCTTAATTAATGACAACGCGGAACGGCGGTTTGACCTAAGAACCGGGCCCCTCTGGCGTACTCGGCTGCTACAGCTAGCCGAAGACGAGTATGTGATGTTCCTCGCTTTGCACCACATAATTTGCGACGGATGGTCTATCGCGATTCTGCTGAACGACCTCGCCGCAAGTTATGAGGCCTACAGCGCTGGTACCCGTCCTCCCTTTCTGGAGTTGAAGATTCAGTACGCCGAGTTTGCGGTTTGGCAGCGAGAGTATCTTAGTGGGGATGAGGGCCATAAGCAGCGCGCATATTGGAGCGAAAAGCTCCGCGGCCTGCCGCCGTTCTTGTCATTTCCCACCGATCTGCCGCGTTCCACGGTGCGATCGCTGCGCGGCGCCATGGAATCTATCGTGCTGCCGGCCAGCATATTTAAACAGCTACACGCCGCGTGTAGGGTGCATCAGGCCACGCCATTCATGCTCCTACTCACCGCATATTTTGTCCTGTTATTCCGGTATTCAAGTCAAAGCGATTTTGCTGTCGGCGCTCCTATCGCCAATCGGCGGCGAAGCGAAACCGAAGCGCTCCTCGGCGCCTTTGTCAACACGCTTCTCTTGCGTGTAATCTTCACGGGAACTCCCTCGGTTCGAGATCTTATAGCTCAAGTAAGAGACACCGCGTTAGGCGCATACGCGCACCAGGACGTACCCTTCGAACAGGTCTTGGAGGACCTGTATCCGGAACGGAGCCCAAAGGCCGCGCCCGTGCTGCAAGCGTTGTTTGTCTTGCGTAACGAGCCCGCCCCTAACATAAAGCTCGCGGATGTAAGCCTGACGCCACTTCCACACGCGCGTTTCGCTGCTCCGTTCGAATTGGAACTGTCCGTACACGAGATCGATGGGGAATTGAGCTGCTGGATGCTCTATGATGCCGATCTGTTCGAGCAACGCTCGATAACCCGCATGCTGAGGCATTTCCGTAACATCCTGGAAGCAGTCATTCGTTATCCGGACCGATCGGTCGGCGCCATCGAGTTACTCACTCCGGAAGAGCGCACCCAAATGCTGCGCAACCAGAGCCCGAGCACAGCGGACTTTACGGACCATGGGCTTGTCCATCAACGATTCGAACATTGGGCCGCGCGCTTTCCTGAGGCGACGGCGATTGTCTGTGACGATACGATACTCACTTACAATGAATTGAACCGCTGCGCCAATCGATTAGCCCATTATTTGCGCAAATGCGGAGTAAGACCGGAAGCCCGCATCGTTATTTGCACCCCAAATAAACTCGAAAATATTTGCGCCCTGCTTGGCGTGCTGAAGGCAGGAGGCGCGTACGTCCCGATCGATCCTGGTTATCCGGATCACAGATTGCGCCGCATGCTGGAAGACAGCGCCCCCACCATCGTGTTGGCGCGAGCCGAACTCCAGCCTCGCCTGGTCTTTCCAGGCTCACGCTTCGTGGACCTCAGCCTGACTGCCCAGTGGCGCGACGAGCCGGACGAAAATCCAAATGGGGCGGAAGTCGGTCTTCATCCGGAGAACGTGGCGTACATCATTTATACCTCCGGTTCGACGGGTGCGCCTAAAGGCGTCGCCGTGCATCACCGAGCCTTGTGCAACCAAATGGCCTGGCTGCAACAGTACTGGGAGTGGTCGCAAAATGATCGCATCTTACAGTTCGCCTCCGCCAATTTCGACGTAAGCATTCAGGAAATCTTCTCCAGCTTTATCTCCGGCGCCGCATTGGTGCTGGCCGGGGACGCATGGCAGGCTGGCGCGCATGCCTTCTGGAACTTGTGCGACACGCAACGGATAACTGCTATAGATGTGCCCACAAAGTTCTGGCAAGAAGTAACTCGGGAATTGCCGTCAGAACTACCCGGCCACTTACGCATGATTACTATCGGCGGCGAGGCCGTTGAGGAGAATGCCATCGCTTCCTGGTTTTCTTCACCTCCCTTGCGCCCGAAACTTTACAACGCCTATGGGCCCACGGAAGCGACCATCAACTCCACAATCCAGGAGCTCACTTCCGACCGCTCCACTTGGCGCTCGATCGGCGCGCCGCTTGGCGGACTCAAGATATATATATTGGACATTGAGGGAGAATTAGCGCCGCCCGGTGTGGCCGGTGAAATATACATCAGCGGCATTAGCTTGGCGCGCGGATACTTAAATCGACCCGACCTTACAGCCGAACGCTTCTTACCCGACCCGTATGGCGAAGCGGCAGCTCGCATGTATCGAACCGGTGATATAGGACGCAAGCTCGCGGACGGCGGCATCCAATTCCTGGGCAGATCCGACCAGCAAGTGAAGATTCGAGGTTATCGGATCGAGTTGGAAGAGATTCAGGCGATGTTACTGCGCCACCCGGATATCGAAGCTGCCGTGGTAACCGCGGCAACCGGCGCCGCGGGCGACAAACGGCTGGTCGCCTATTTTGTGGAAACCGGCCGATCTTCCAACACTCCGGTCGCTCGCCACGAATTGCGCCAGTTCTTGTCTGAGCGCCTGCCCGGATACATGGTTCCATCCGTGTATGTGCGCCTCCGGAAATTGCCCATGACGTCCTCCGGCAAGGTTGATCGCAATTCGTTGCCGGAACCGGAAGAAGATCAGGCAGCCGAAGACGCTTTCGTGGAGCCCTCCAGCTCGACAGAGCATTTGGTCGCCGAGATCTGGCGCGAGGTTTTGGGTCTCAAACGCGCCGGTATCCGGGATGATTTCTTCGCATCCGGCGGACACTCCATAACGGCGATGCGTCTGCTCGGTCAGATTCAAACCAGATTGGGCCGAGAACTTCCGCTCGCCACATTGTTTGAAAGCCCGACAATTGAACAGCTCGCTTTGCGCATCGACGCCGCGGCCGCTCGCCCGGCCTTCGCTTCCCTTGTGTGCCTTCGTGGCGCAGGTAGCAAAGCGCCCTTGTTTCTTGTCCATCCAGTGGGCGGCAGCGTCTATTGTTACAAGCGGCTATCTACTCTGATCGACGACCGGCGTCCCGTACACGCCTTTGAGGCTCGCGCTTTGTCTGGGTTTGAGCCGCATGCGAGTATTTCGGCCATGTCCGAAACGTATCTGGAAGAGATGATCGACCGCTATCCGCAAGGTCCTTACTTTCTCGCAGGCTGGTCGATGGGCGGAGTTATAGCTTTCGAAATGGCGCAACAGCTTCAGCGTCGCGGGCTGAGAGCCGCCTGTGTCTCATTGTTCGACAGCCACCTGACTTATGCCTGCCAGGCCCGCGATCTCGATAGCCGCCGCGGCGCTCTTCTAAGTTTTGCGCGAGACCTCGGGGTGTCCCCCGACCAGGCGCAAGCGAGCGGCGCGATAAGTGAAGACCAGATGCTGCGGCGAATCTTGACCCTTGCAAAGGACAATGGCGCCGCGCCATCGGAGCTGAGCGACGCGAAAGCCTCAGCCCTGTTCAACCTCTTTCACTCGAACAGCGTGGCTCTTGCGAACTATCAACCATCCGCGTCTTATGCCGGGCGAGTTCTGCTATTCAAAGCCGCGGCTCAACCTGCCGACGCTCGAGGCATCCAGGCTTGGAGCCGGTTATGTTGCGCTCTCGAGACGCACATCATCCCCGGAGGCCACTACGAATTACTCGTGGCGCCCGGAGTTCATCTGGTCGCTCGGAAGTTGAACGAAGCCCTCGACGCCATCGAGGCGGATCTGGGAAAGGAAAACCGCCGTTCGCAAGCTTCGATCCCATCACAGGCAACGGGCGCCGCGGAGGTTTAGCAATTGACCAATGCACTTCGAGTTTTCTTAGTACTCGTGCGGTGGTCCAGCGAATCGAAAGCCTCGCGGATCATGTTCGTCTGTGGCGTGCTCGCTGGCCTGATCACCGGGGCGAGCAATGTTGCCATCATCGCTGTCATCAACCTGATCTTGGCCAAAGGATTGTTGGCGCCGCTGCTGTGGCGGTTCGCAGGCCTCTGCGCAGTTATTTTTCTCAGCGGCCTCACCTCCCAAAACTTAATGATGCGGTTAGTGGCGCGCGCCACCCGCGATCTCCGGATCAAACTATCGCGACAGATTCTTTCCGTGCCCTATCGTCAACTGGAGCAGTTAGGCGTTCACCGCATTTTATGTGCGCTTACGGATGACATTACAGTGGTGGCTGCGGGGTTCGGAAATCTCGCTTTCCTCGGGACGCAACTGGCCGTAATGACAGCATGCCTCGTATATCTGGGCTGGCTCTCCTGGAGAATGCTGATCGTGGTGCTCGCGTGCATGGTCGTCGGCATCTTCTGTTACCACGTGCCGAGTTCGCGGTCAGCCCGCTATTTCCATCGGATGCGAGAATTTTGGGATGTCTGTTTTAAGTCCTTTCGCGCGATTACAGAAGGAATAAAAGAACTGAAGCTGAATCGGGAACGCAGACGGGCTTTCATGGCCGAGCAGTTGGAACCTGCTATCAAGGGCGTGTATCGGCATGAGGTTATCGCGGAAACGATTGCTCACATTGCCTCCAGTGGTGGCCAAACTCTATTCTTTGTTCTGATCGGGCTCATCCTGATAATCGCGCCGCGGCTCGCGGCGTCGGATCATCAGGCGCTTACCGGCTACACTCTCACCATTCTCTTCATGATTACGCCGTTGTCCGCGGTGCTATACACAATACCCGCCGTAAGCCGCGCCCACGTTGCTGCGGAAAAGGTGAATGCGCTTGGCCTTTCGCTGACCGCGCATTGTACGGAGCGCGACGCGCAGGGCGAGGCGTTACAGCCGTGGAAGCAGCTTCGTCTCAGTGCCGTCGCTCACCTCTATCAATGCGAAGGTAACCCGGATAAGTTCCGTTTAGGGCCTTTCGACTTGGTCCTATATCCGAGAGAGGTCGTTTTTCTCATCGGCGGAAATGGCAGTGGGAAAACAACTTTGGCTAAACTCCTGATTGGTTTATACGAGCCGGACGAAGGAACCATCGCTCTCGATGGAACTGCTATCACATCGGACAATCGGGATAACTACCGCGAGTTATTCTCCGTCGTGTTTTCCGATTGCTACTTGTTCGAAAATCTTTACGGGGTAGATAACAAAAACCTGAAAGTAGTGACAGAGCAGTATCTCCGGGATCTGCGGCTCAGCTCGAAAGTCGCCATCGAAGGAAGCAAGCTCTCAACCATTGATCTGTCGCAGGGACAGCGGAAGCGCTTGGCGCTGCTTTCGGCCTACCTTGAAGACCGCCCCATCTATGTGTTCGACGAATGGGCGTCAGATCAGGACCCGGAATTCAAGCACGTCTTCTATTATGAAATTCTTCCCGACCTCAAAGCCAAGGGAAAAACCGTTATCGTGATTTCCCACGATGACCACTACTACAACTCGGCGGATCGCATTATCAAGCTCGATAACGGACAAGTGGAATATGATCGGCGGATTCAACGCGCCGCTCCTTCGGAAAACGTATCGATCGCCGTTGCTCCCCTCGCATAACACGACAAGCAGAAGTTACGAAACCCCGGCGATGCCATGAGTGCAGGCCGCGCCGCCCGTGCCAGCTCGTAGACCCGTCCTAAGACGCCATCTTCAGTTCACGACAGGAGAACCAAGTGAGTCACGAAACCGTCAGAGTCGAAGGCCCACGCCTTCCCGAAGACGAACAAGGTGCGCTGCATATCGCAATCGTCGGTATGGCGGGTCGTTTCCCCGGAAGCGACACTCTGGAGGAATTTTGGCTGAATCTGAAGAACGGCGTCGAGGGTATTCATTTCCTTTCCGATGCGGAATTGCAGGCCCTCGGCGTTCCCCGGCCTGCAACTAAGAAAAAACAATTCGTCAACGCCGCGGCGCTGGTCGGCAAGATCGACCAGTTCGATGCCGCATTCTTCGGTTACACTCCGCGTGAAGCGGAGCTGATGGACCCTCAGCACAGGTTGTTCCTGGAATGTGCGTGGGAAGCAATGGAATGCGCGGGCTACCATGCTGAAACGTACGCTGGCTTGATCGGCGTTTACGCGGGAACCAGCCTGAGCAGCTACCTGTTGTATAACGTCCTTCCCAATATGTCCGACATGCACTCGGAAACAAACTTCGAGGCGATGATCGGCAACGACAAAGACTTTCTGAGCACTCGTGTCGCTTACAAACTGAATCTGAAAGGGCCGGCGATCGACGTGCAAACAGGATGTTCGACGTCTCTCGTCGCTGTGCACCTGGCATGCCAGAGCTTGCTTTGCTACCAGTGCGACATGGCTTTGGCCGGGGGCGTATCTATTCAGGTTCCGCAACGCAGCGGTTATTACTATGTCGAGGACGGAATCCACTCTCCCGATGGCCATTGCCGCGCCTTCGATGCGCAAGCTCGGGGAACTATGTTTGGAAACGGGCTCGGGATCGTTGTGCTGAAGCGCCTGAGCGATGCGCTCCACGATCGCGATCACATCCATGCCGTTATTCGCGGATCCGCCATAAATAACGATGGGGCAAGAAAAGTTGGATATACCGCGCCCTCGGTCGAAGGTCAGTCCAATGTCATTACGGCGGCGCAGACTTTGGCTGGTGTAACTCCCCAGACGATAACTTACATTGAGTGTCACGGTACTGGGACTAACCTCGGCGATCCGGTAGAGGTGCTCGCCCTTGCAAATGCATTCCGTAACGCCGGAAATCGGAAAAGATTCTGCGCTCTGGGCGCTGTAAAAACAAATATCGGCCACTTAGACGCCGCAGCTGGCGTAGCCGGACTCATCAAGACCGTGCTTGCATTGAAGCATAAGTTACTTCCTCCGACCCTGCATTTCGAGTCGCCGAATCCGCAAATCGATTTCGATCATAGCCCCTTTTTCGTCAATAGCAGCCTGCGGGAGTGGACCGGTGTTCCTCTGCCGCGTCGCGCTGGAGTGAGTTCGTTTGGCATCGGCGGAACGAACGCTCACGTCATTGTGCAAGAGGCGCCGTCCGCTCTTTCCCCGGCCCCTTCTAGAAGCCATCAGCTTCTGCTGCTTTCAGCAAAGACGCCTGACGCCTTAGAGGCTGTCACCAGCAGGCTCGCCGGACATCTGCGGCATCACCCGCACTCCGAATTAGCCGATGCCGCCTACACTCTCGCAGTCGGCCGGAAGTCATTCGACTTTCGAAGAGTGGTCGTTGCTTCCGATTCCGCGGATGCGCTCCAGGCGTTGCAGGCTAACGACAGTGCTCGGGTATATACGCGCCAATATAAGGAACCTGCTCGCCCGGTGGTGTTCATGTTTCCGGGCGGCGGGGCGCAATACGCCCAAATGGGATTCGATCTCTATCACGCCGAACCGGTGTTTCGGGATCATGTCGACCTCTGCGCCGGCATCTTGCATCCCTGGCTGGGATTCGATATTCGCACGTTCCTCTATCCCGCTGACAAAGGCCTGAACTCCTCAAAAATGAAGCAGCCCATTGTTGGCCTGCCTGCGTTACTCGTCACCGAACTCGCGCTCGCCAAACTCTGGATCTCCTGGGGCATCGTGCCGCATGCCTTTATAGGACATAGCCTCGGCGAGTATACGGCGGCCGCATTGGCGGGCGTGTTTTCAATCGAGGACGCTCTTGCATTGGTGGTAACTCGGGCCAGATTATTCGAACGCCTTCAGCCGGGCGCCATGGCCGCTGTGCCGCTGCCGGCTAGCGATGTCGAGCCACTCCTCGGCGATGCGCTCTCGCTTGCCGCGGTAAACAGCGAAACCCAATGCTTGGTCTCGGGAGCGCAGGCTGCCATCGACGACTTTATCAGGCGCCTGGAGGAAGACGAAATCGAGTGCCGCGGTTTGCAGATAGACGTTGCCAGCCACTCGCACATGGTGGAGCCCATCCTTGAGCCATTCGCCGATTTCCTCCGTACTCTGGAACTGCACGCTCCTCAAGTTCCTTACATCTCGAATGTGACCGGCGACTGGATCACCGAACAGCAGGCCACGAATCCCGATTACTGGGTGCGTCACCTTCGTGAAACAGTTCTCTTTGGCCCCGGCCTCCAAAAACTCCTGTCGAGTACGGCCCCGCTGTTGCTTGAGGTAGGGCCTGGCCACACGTTGGCGACATTAGCTAAAACCACGGTCGCTGCCGGCCTGCCGGTGACGTCCATGCGTCACCCGTACGACCATCAGTCGGATGTCGCTTTCCTGCTCGCCGCCGCAGGCAAATTGTGGCTGGCCGGCGTTCCTTTGGATTGGCGGAAATTCTACTCTGGCGAGCAGCGCATGCGAGTTCCGTTGCCCTCCTACCCCTTCGAGCAACAGCGCTACTGGATGGAGCCGCCCCACGCAAGCCACGCAGCCAAAGTTACGCTCGATAAGGTCGACGACATCGACGAATGGTTCTACGCTCCGTCCTGGCAACTCTCCCCTTTGCCCTTCTCAGAGGACGAGCCGCGGCCCGAAATGAACCAGCAGCCTTGGCTGATTTTTTTGGACGAGGAAGGCCTGGGCAGTTGGCTGGCTGAGAAACTGTTGGAACGCAACGCCGAAGTCTTTGTGGTCCGAAGGAGTTCCGGCTTCCAACGAGTTAACGATAAAACCTACTTACTCAATCCCGAGCGGCCTGAAGACTATGTTCGATTGCTGCAGAGCCTGGAACAGGTCGGAATGCGTTGCTTCAGCGTGCTTCATTTTTGGAGTTTCACGGGCGAGCAGTTTAATTCGACGGCGACTTTCTCGGATTTTCAACATTTAGGTATGTACAGCCTGGTTTACTTCGCCCAGGCTATTGCCCGGCTGAACTTGTCGGACCCGATGCGCGTATGGGTGATCTCTTCCGACCTTCATAAAATCGAGACCAAGGACCGGTTGATCGCCGACAAAGCGACTCTGCTGTCGCCGTGCATAATCATGCCGCAGGAATATGAAAACCTCTCGTGCTGGTCCATCGACGTAGATGTTGCGCCGCGAGATTTCGAAAAAGCCGGTGATCGTATTTTGGCTGAAATCCAGGCGCGCTCCGCCGACAAGGTAGTCGCCATTCGCGGCGAGCACCGCTGGCTGCGCAAATTCCAGCAGGTCAACCTCACCGAAACAAATGCCGAGCGTTACCTGCGCCCGAACGGCGTGTATCTCATTACGGGCGGCCTGGGCGGAATCGGGTTGCAAATCGCCGGTTTTCTTGCTCAGATTCAATCTGCCAAATTAGCGCTGGTCGAACGATCGCTCTTACCGGCCGAGGACCAGTGGGACGCCTGGCTCTTAGAACATCCGGAAGACGACTTAGTCAGCGGAAAAATTGCGAAAGTGAGACAGTTAACCGCCTCCGGAGCGCAGGTAATGGTGGTTTCTGCCGACGTAGCGAATAGCGAACAAATGCAAGCTGCCATCGATCGAGTTATTGACCGTTGGAAACACGTGGATGGCGTTATACATACAGCCGGTGTAGCAGGCGAGGCCGCTATGCACTTGATCGCCGATATGAGCATGGGCGAGTTCGATCGTCAATTGCGCGCCAAGGTCTGGGGATCTAAGACACTTGCTCCTCTTATCGAGGCAATGCGGCCGAAATTCTGCCTGCTGTTCTCATCCAATGCCGCGCTGTTCGGAGGTTTGGGTTCGGTTGCGTATTCTGCCGGGAGTCTCTTCATGGACGCCTTCGCTGAAACTCTCGCGTCCACCCGAGGTACTCGATGGATCAGCGCTGACTGGGACCCCTGGCTCGTTCGCAGCGATGAGCGCATTCATGAGACTTTCGACACCGCCCTCCAAAAGCATGCCTTGAACGTCGAGGAAAGCCGGGAAACTTTCCGTCGTGTCGTGGCGAGCGCATCGGCGGGCCGCGTTGTGATTTCAACCGGCAACCTGCCGCTGCGGCTAGACTTCTGGTCTGGGGGCCGAGCTGGCCTTCACGACGAATCCGGAGAGAGCGATGGCGCAACGGAACGGCATGCCAGGCCCGTTCTGGAAACCAGCTACGTGCCGCCGGGAAGCCAACTTGAAAGCACCATCGCCGAGATCTGGCAGAAAATTTTGGGCATCGATCGGCTCGGCGTGCACGACAATTTCTTCGATTTGGGCGGTAATTCGCTCATCGGTTTGCGCATGATTACGGCGGTTAAGAAGAAACTGGAAATCGACCTGCCAATCATCGCCCTCTTTGAAGGGCCAACCGTCAGTGCATTGTGCCAACGAATCGAGGCGCGGCAATTTGTTGCGCCCAGCTTTGTCGAAGATCGGGATAGAGGCGAGCGCAGGCGGCACGCCGTCCTTGCCGGGAACGATTTCGAACGGGACTGTCAGGCCAGCAGCCCTCGTTAAAGTCTGCGCTATTTCGAATGCATACAACGGGCGCCACCCCTACCCTATGCGTTCCTTCGTTTGAATCTGCCTAACACTTATGGATACGGGTATTGCAGTCATTGGGATGGCCGGGCGCTTTCCTGCCGCTCCTGACCTGAACGTCTTCTGGCAGAACCTGCGGACCAAAGTGGAAGCCATCCGCTTTTTTGGTTCCGAGGAGTTGCTCTCGCTCGGCGTGATGCAGAAGCAGTTGGACAACCCTAAGTTCGTTAGAGCCGGCGCCTGCTTCGATCGGGTCGAGATGTTCGATGCTTCTTTCTTCGGAATTCCTCCTCGCGAAGCCGAAATCACGGATCCGCAGCACCGGATCTTCCTCGAATGCGCTTGGGAAGCGCTGGAAGATGCGGGATATTGCGGCGACACTTATTCCGGCGCCATTGGCGTCTACGCCGGCGCGGCAATGAACACTTATCTCCTCTGCAATCTCTTCCGGGCGCCTCAAGCTACTCAGTCCCTCGAATTGCTTCAACTGAACGTAGGAAATAGTTCCGATTTCCTTACTACTCGTGTTTCATACAAGCTCAACTTACAGGGCCCCAGTCATACGGTTCAAACTGCCTGTTCTACTTCCTTAGTGGCAGTCCATGTTGCTTGCCAGAGCCTTCTGCATGGTGAGTCCGATATGGCGCTCGCGGGTGGAATTTCAATCAATTTGAAATTGCGTTACGGCTACGAATATCTGGACGGAGGAGTAATGTCTCCAGATGGCCATTGCCGCGCGTTCGATTCCCGCGCCCAAGGAACCGTCTTCGGTAGCGGAGTCGGGGTTGTCGTGCTCAAGAAGTTGGATTCCGCCGTGCGTGACCGGGACCAGATCTACGCCGTGATCAAGGGAACGGCCTTGAATAACGACGGCAATTTCAAGATCGGCTACACAGCTCCCAGCATTCACGGGCAGGCCCGCGTCATCCGCGAAGCTCTGGCTAATGCCGATATCGGCGCGGACACCATCGATTACATAGAAGCGCATGGGACGGGCACAACTCTTGGCGACCCGATTGAGGTGCAGGCGTTGACGCAGGCGTTTCGAAGCCAGACGAAGAGGAAGGGGTACTGCGCGATCGGGTCGGTGAAGACGAACCTGGGGCATTTGGACGCGGCGGCGGGAGTGGCGGGGCTGATGAAAGCGGTGCTGGCGCTGCAGCACGGCGAGATTCCGGCGACGCTGCACTTCGAGGCGCCGAATCCGGAGCTGATGCTGGAAGAGACGCCGTTCTATGTCAATAGCGAGTTGCAGGAGTGGAAGCGGAACGGGCATCCGCGGCGCGCCGGGGTGAGCGCCTTCGGAGTGGGAGGAACCAACGCCCACGTGGTGTTGGAAGAAGCGCCGGAGGTGGCGCGGGAAGGCTGGGCGAGGAAGCGGCACGTGCTGCCGCTGTCGGCGCGCAGCGAGGCGGCGCTGGAGCAGGGAACGCGGAATCTGATGGATCGCCTGCGGGCGCATCCGGAGTTGGAATTGGGAGATGTGGCGTATACGCTGCAAACCGGGCGAAAGAACTTCGCGCATCGCCGTTTCGTAGTGTGCGAGAGCGCGCCGGAAGCGGTGGAGGCGCTGCAGGCCAACGACAATGGCAAGGTCTTTACCGGCGAACAGGAGCGGCAGGATAGGCCGATCGTGTTTCTGTTGCCGGGGCAGGGAAGCCAGTATGCGGGGATGGGGCGCGGCTTGTATGAGCAGGAGCGGTTCTATCGCGAGGAGTTCGACGGCTGCGCGGAGATATTGCGGGCCGAGATCGGCTTGGACCTGCGCGAGGCGTTGTATGGCGGAACAAGCCTGGAGCCGGCGGAGTTGGACCAGACGTGGCTGGCGCAGCCGGCGTTGTTCGCCGTCGAGTATGCGTTGGCGCGAACCTGGATGAGGTGGGGAGTCGAGCCGGAAGCCATGCTGGGGCACAGCCTGGGCGAATATGTAGCGGCCTGCCTGGCCGGGGTATTCAGCCTGGAGGATGGGTTGCGGTTGGTGGCGCGGCGCGGGCGCATGATGCAGGATTGCGAAGCCGGCGCCATGCTGGCGTTGGCGGTGGAAGAGACGGAGGCGGCCGCCATGGCCTCCCAAGGATTGTCGCTGGCTGCGGTGAACGGCCCGCGGCAGTGCGTGTTGTCGGGAGGCCGACAAGCGGTGGCCGAGTTGGAACGGCGTTTGGCGGAGGATGGGATCTCCTATCGGCGGCTGAGGACTTCGCATGCCTTCCACTCGGAGATGATGAAGCCGATGTTGGAAGGCTTTCATCGGGAAGTAAGCAAGATGCGGCGTCAGGCGCCTCGCCGGGCGTATCTGTCCAACTTGACCGGCGCCTGGATCACCGCTCAACAGGCAACCGACCCCGATTATTGGGTACAGCAACTGAGCCGCACGGTGCGCTTCGCGCCCGCCCTGCGCGAGTTGCTCGAAAATCCCCAGCGCATCTTTCTTGAAGTCGGCCCCGGCAATGCCCTCGCGCGCGCCGCGCGCCAGCAAACGGGACTAAATACCCGGCGCGTATTGTTGGGTTCGTTCGCGGCCCCCGAAGCGTCCGACTGTGGCATGGCGCAGGCGCTCGGCCAGCTTTGGTTATCTGGAGGTTCGATCGATTGGAACAAATTCCACGAAGGAAGCTCTTACAGACGCGTCACTCTCCCTACCTACCCCTTCGAGCGCCAGACTTACTGGATCGAACCGGCCATGGAAACTCCGGATCCGGCCTCATCCGCTGTTCCGTCCAGTCAGGCAAGTGCGGCCTCGGAAAATGTCATCGAGGATCTTGCGACCTCCGAAGAGCGCGCCCCTTCTTCCCGTGAACAAGCGCTATATGATCGTCCGCAATTAAGCACCCCGCTTGTGCCTCCCGCTTCTTCGGCTGAGAAAACGATCGCCGCCATATGCCAGCGGGCGCTCGGCATCAACGAAATCGGCATCGACGACAACTTTTTCGAGCTGGGCGGCGATTCTCTAACTGCCGTTCGAGTAATAGCCGATATCAAAGAGACCTTCGGCGTCGATGTGCCGATAATCAAGCTCTATGAAAACTTGACGATTCGAGCGCTCGCGCAACTATTCCTGAGCGGCCCCGCGCTCCAACCCGAAACGGCCGCGCTCGATCAGCAGCTTCGCATGGAAAGAATGGAACACCGCCGGCAATATCGGCGCAGCGAGTTTGCCAAACGAAGCGCAAGCTGAGATAAAAGCGCCCGGCTCGTCTTCCTTGCCTATTGTTGTCGGTTGTTCGCCCGCCACTTATGCGCGCTGTATTAACCAATATCGGTTCTCTCGGAAATATCCAACCCTTCATGGCCTTGGCTGCCGAACTGCGCGACCACGGGCATGAGCCCCTGCTCGCCTTCGCGCCGCCATACGAGGCCTATGTGCGCAAGCTCGGCTTCGACTACGCGCCCGTCGGCCTTGATCTCGATTACGTGAAGTTGCAGCGCGAAGATACCGCCGACGCCTTGAAGGGAATCGACCCGCTCGATACATTGCGCGATTCTCTTCCGAAGCTCCAGCAAATGCTGCCCCAGATGTTCGAGGAGCTGAGCCAGGCATGTCGCGATGCCGACGTTCTGATCAGCGGGCATCTGCAGCCGGTCTCGCGCATGCTACACGAGCTGACTGGCATCCCCTTCGTTTCCGTTCACACCAATCACTTCGGAGGCATGCAGCCCTACGCGTTTCGGCACGCCACCGCGTCGGTGATCAATCCTTTCCGCGCGCGGCATGGCTTGGGGCCTATTGTCGACCCGGTTCATACAGACGCGAATTCTCCACAATTGGCCCTCTACGCGATCAGCCGCTACATCCGCCCGGCCACGCCCGGCTGGCCATCCCATTACCACGTTACTGGCTTTTTCTTTCTGGAGGAAAAGCAGTCGGTTCCAGAACCCCAACTGCTGCGTTTTCTCGAGCAGGGTGAAGCGCCCGTCGTAATCTCATTTAGCAGCATTGCGCATCCCGACCCGGAGGCCATGACGGACCTTCTCTTGGATGCTGTTCAAGAGGTCGGATGCAGGGCGGTCATTCAGCACGGCTGGAGCGGGCTCGCAAAGAATAGGCCTTTGCCTACGAATGTCTTTAGTGTTGGCTTCGTGCAGCACACTTGGTTGTTTCCACGCGCCGCGTGCATAGTCCATGCCGGAGGTTCCGGAACGCCGGCGACTACGCTCCGCTCCGGCATACCCGCGGTCGTCATCCCCCATGTTGGAGATCAGCCCATGTGGGCGGAGATCGTTCGCGCTCTGGGCTGTGCGGGCGGCGTAATCCAGTACAGAGATTTGACAGCCGCGAAACTCGCGATAGCTCTGCGGAATACTTTGCGGGACAAGAATCTGTATGTGCGCGCCGCCGAGGTCGCCCGAAAGATAGAAGCCGAGCAAGGCGTGTCGTGCGCGCGCCTCCTCATTGAAGACCTCGTACGGCGCGTCCACCGAGATCCATGCCCCAGTCGCATTGCCGTTTCTTCAAACCACAACAGCGCTGCGGCCGAACGCCGCGAGCTACAGCGCCGAATCCGGCGAAAAGGAGCCTAGACCATGCCTAATGCGGAACAACATCTGGATGATTCAGCCATTGCCATCATCGGCATGGCCTGTCACTTTCCCGGAGCCGCCAATGTCGAGAACTTCTGGAATAATCTTCGCCGCGGCGTGGAGAGCATTTCGTTTCTAAAACCGGAAGAAATAGAGCCGTCCCAGCTGGAATCGAGCGGCGCTCTGGATGATCCCGCGTATGTAAGGGCCGCCGCGATCTTGGAAGACGTCGACTTATTCGACGCCGGGTTCTTCAATATAACTCCGAATGAGGCCCTTGTAATGGACCCGCAACATCGGCTCTTCCTGCAAAGCGCGTGGGAAGCCATGGAGGACGCTGGATACAACTCCGAAAAATATAAAGGGTTGATCGGAGTTTTCGCAGGCGCGCGAACCAGTAGCTACCTGTTTAATATCTTCTCGAATCGGGAGATTGGCCTCTCGATGGGAGCTTTCGAAGTAGGTATCGGCAACGATGCTGCGTTCTTGACTTCCCGGATATCTCACAAGCTCAACCTGACTGGCCCTAGTTACTCGGTGCACACGGCCTGTTCTACTTCCCTTGTCGCCATCCATCTCGCTTGCAATAGCCTGCTGATTAATGAATGTCAAATGGCTTTGGCGGGCGGCGTGGCCGTAAATGTGCCGCACAAGACCGGCTATCTGTACCGCAAGGGAGGAATACTTTCCGTCGACGGCCACTGTAGAGCGTTCGACGCGCGCGCGCAGGGCACGATTTTCGGTAGCGGCGTGGGTGTGCTTGTTCTGAAACGGCTGGGAGACGCCATTCGCGACAGAGACCAGATATACGCGCTGATCAAAGCTACTGCCACTAACAACGATGGCTCGTCCAAGGCGAGCTTCACCGCGCCAGGCATTCAAGGCCAACGCAGCGTCATCTTGGATGCGCTCGCTTGTGCGGAGGTCGATGCGGACAGCATTGGCTTTATCGAAGCGCACGCGACGGGCACAACTCTTGGCGACCCGATTGAGGTGCAGGCGTTGACGCAGGCGTTTCGAAGCCAGACGAAGAGGAAGGGGTACTGCGCGATCGGGTCGGTGAAGACGAACCTGGGGCATTTGGACGCGGCGGCGGGAGTGGCGGGGCTGATGAAAGCGGTGCTGGCGCTGCAGCACGGCGAGATTCCGGCGACGCTGCACTTCGAGGCGCCGAATCCGGAGCTGATGCTGGAAGAGACGCCGTTCTATGTCAATAGCGAGTTGCAGGAGTGGAAGCGGAACGGGCATCCGCGGCGCGCCGGGGTGAGCGCCTTCGGAGTGGGAGGAACCAACGCCCACGTGGTGTTGGAAGAAGCGCCGGAGGTGGCGCGGGAAGGCTGGGCGAGGAAGCGGCACGTGCTGCCGCTGTCGGCGCGCAGCGAGGCGGCGCTGGAGCAGGGAACGCGGAATCTGATGGATCGCCTGCGGGCGCATCCGGAGTTGGAATTGGGAGATGTGGCGTATACGCTGCAAACCGGGCGAAAGAACTTCGCGCATCGCCGTTTCGTAGTGTGCGAGAGCGCGCCGGAAGCGGTGGAGGCGCTGCAGGCCAACGACAATGGCAAGGTCTTTACCGGCGAACAGGAGCGGCAGGATAGGCCGATCGTGTTTCTGTTGCCGGGGCAGGGAAGCCAGTATGCGGGGATGGGGCGCGGCTTGTATGAGCAGGAGCGGTTCTATCGCGAGGAGTTCGACGGCTGCGCGGAGATATTGCGGGCCGAGATCGGCTTGGACCTGCGCGAGGCGTTGTATGGCGGAACAAGCCTGGAGCCGGCGGAGTTGGACCAGACGTGGCTGGCGCAGCCGGCGTTGTTCGCCGTCGAGTATGCGTTGGCGCGAACCTGGATGAGGTGGGGAGTCGAGCCGGAAGCCATGCTGGGGCACAGCCTGGGCGAATATGTAGCGGCCTGCCTGGCCGGGGTATTCAGCCTGGAGGATGGGTTGCGGTTGGTGGCGCGGCGCGGGCGCATGATGCAGGATTGCGAAGCCGGCGCCATGCTGGCGTTGGCGGTGGAAGAGACGGAGGCGGCCGCCATGGCCTCCCAAGGATTGTCGCTGGCTGCGGTGAACGGCCCGCGGCAGTGCGTGTTGTCGGGAGGCCGACAAGCGGTGGCCGAGTTGGAACGGCGTTTGGCGGAGGATGGGATCTCCTATCGGCGGCTGAGGACTTCGCATGCCTTCCACTCGGAGATGATGAAGCCGATGTTGGAAGGCTTTCATCGGGAAGTAAGCAAGATGCGGCGTCAGGCGCCTCGCCGGGCGTATCTGTCCAACTTGACCGGCGCCTGGATCACCGCTCAACAGGCAACCGACCCCGATTATTGGGTACAGCAACTGAGCCGCACGGTGCGCTTCGCGCCCGCCCTGCGCGAGTTGCTCGAAAATCCCCAGCGCATCTTTCTTGAAGTCGGCCCCGGCAATGCCCTCGCCAGAATTGTAAACAGCAATAACACAACCAAGCACAGTGCTACGGCACTCTCTTCGATGCCGAGTTCGCCGCAACCGGAAGCTGAGTCCACATTCCTGCTGACCGCGGCCGGCCGGCTCTGGATCTCGGGCGGATTGGCGGATTGGGAGCTCTTCCACGCGGGCGAAGGCTGCCGGCGAGTTTCGCTGCCAACGTATCCCTTCGAGAAAAAACGCTACTGGATCGACCCAAGGCCGATCGGCGAAGGTCCCGCGCAATTTCTAAGTCACGGCAAAACGGCTAAGGTTGAAAACTGGTTTTACTTGCCTTCTTGGCGGGCGACCGTGCTAACTGAGGAACAAGTGGGGGCCGACACGCCATTGTGGGTCCTTCTTGCGGACGATCGCGAGCTTGCCGACAGCATGCGGCACTTGCTAGATCGCCAGGCGAGGCCCGCCGTGGTCATTCATAGCGGCGCGGATTTTGAGCAGCGCTCGGAACGCGAATTTGTTATCGATCCCGCAAACAGTCGTCACTATGACGCCCTTCTAGAGGCAATTCCGCCTGCTCCTGTTTACAAAATGGTGCACCTATGGAGCTTGACCCCGGAACAGTCGGCCGAGACTGGCCAAGAGCTCTTTCGCTCGCTTCAAACTCGCGGATACTACAGCTTGCTGGCTCTAAGTCAAGCCCTCCATCGCGTCGCGGCCACTGCGGAAATCCTGGTTGTCTCCGACCGCCTGCATGACATCGATAACGTAAATGCCGCTTACCCGGAGAAGCAGCCCTTGCTGGCGCTGTGTCAGGTCGTTCCCCAAGAGGCGCCGAATATCGCGTTCCGATGCATGGAGCTCGATCCTTCGTGGCATTCTCGTTCCCGGCCAGAGTCGGCATCGCGAATTGTCGAGGAAGCGGCGTCGGCATCGAAAGATCCGATCGTCGCTTACCGGGGAGCGCGCCGCCTGGTTCGCAGTTTCGATCCGGCGCCGCTGGGCCCCCATTCGAAAGCCGTTCGCAAGTTAAGGCAAAGAGGAACCTATCTCATTACCGGCGGATTTGGCGGAGTCGGCATGTTTGTAGCCGAGCATCTGGCTCGTTGTTTCGCGGCCAGACTGGTATTGGCAAGCCGGACCGCGCTCCCGAGCCGTGATCTCTGGCCCGAATATCTCAAGACTGCTGCCGATGACCCTGCGAGCGCTCGCATCCGCCAAGTACAGAACCTCGAAGCGCTCGGCGCAGACGTCTTGACCGTTTCCTTCGATGTGACCGACGCCTCCCAAATAGGAGCCGCGCTCGAACAGGCAGAGCTTGCTTTCGGTGAAATCCACGGCGTCTTCCATGCCGCGGGCGTTACCAGCGGCGATTCTCTCTTCAAGTCCTTCACGGAACTTGGCGTGGCGGAATCCGAAGTGCAATTCCAGCCCAAGGTCTACGGCGTGTATGCGCTTCAACAAGCACTCGCGCCCCGGAAACCCGATTTCTGCCTGCTCTTCTCATCGAACGCCGCGATCCTGGGCGGCTTGGGTTATCTGACATATGCCGCCGCAAACCGGTTCATGGATGGATTCAGCCACCATGCGTCGCGCGACGGAATCGCCTGGATCAGCGCGAACTGGGACCCGTGGCCCAAGGAGTTCAAGAAATCGCGAGAGCTGAAGACTGCGGTTGACCAATATGCGATGACGCCTGAAGAAAGCCTGCAAGCGCTGACGAAGACGATTGAACACGCGCCCGCGGGCCAGTTGGTCATTGCCACCGGCGATCTCGATAAGCGTCTCAGTATATGGAGCGGCCAATCCGAGAATCACGCGACAGCACAGGGCCGTTTTGTGCGTCCCGACCTCGCGGTCGACTATGCGCCTCCCTCCGGGGAGATCGAGCAAGCTTTGGCCGCCATCTGGCAGCGCATCTTGGGAATCGAACGCATTGGCCGTAACGACAACTTCTTCGATCTGGGCGGTCATTCCTTATTGGCCACGCGCGTGATCAGCCAGTTGCGAGACGAGTTTCAATGCGAAGTGCCCATTAACAAGTTCTTCGAAGCGCCCACCATCTCGGAAGTGGCCGCGTTGATACAGAGCCTGAAATCCGGCAGTGAAGATTCCGAACGGGACGCTATCCTGGCGCTGCTTGCCGAACTCTCCGACGAAGAGGTCGGCCTTGAACTCCAGAAGCGGGAAGCTATGTAGTTCCTCTCGCGCATCGAACCGCTTCGAAGTTGTCGAGCAAACTCTCCATGATCGGTTCTATCATTGCCGGTGCAACCATTGCCGGTGCGGCCGCCGCCGCCACGGGGCTTACCGGTTATGGTGTATTCAACACCAGGTCGTCGTTGCTCGCGCCCTCCATCTGGCGTGGCCCGTGCAATCGTCCGGCAATTGCTCTGACCTTCGACGACGGGCCAAGCGAGTCCACGACGGAGATTCTCAACATCCTGGAACGACACCGCGCAACAGCCACTTTTTTTCAATGTGGAGCAAACATCCGCCGCCTTCCACAAGCAACCCGTGAAGTTGTCGCCGCCGGTCACGAAATCGGCAACCATACCGACACGCATCCCAGGTTATGTTTCAAATCGCCGGCCTTCATCTATCACGAGCTATTCCGAACTCAGGAGATCATAGAGCAAACCGCCGGCCTTCGTCCCCTTCTATTTCGAGCGCCTTATGGCCTTCGTTGGTACGGTCTGCGGTCCGCCCAGCGCCGCCTGGGATTGACCGGTGTATTGTGGACCGCCATCGGTTTCGACTGGGCGCGTCCGGCTGACCAGGTGCTTCAGATTCTCAGTGGCCGCGCGAGCAATGGTGCAATCTTCTGCCTTCACGATGGCAGAAGGACATTCCCGAATCCGGATATCCGGGTCACCGCAACGGCGCTCGCCTCGCTGATCCCAATGCTTGTGGATGCGGGGTTCTATTTCGAGAGCGTGGGCCAGATGCTAAGCCGCGCCCACCCAAACTCTCTCGGCGATAAATAAACCCGAATCGCGCCATTCAAAAATCTTTAGAACATGCTACTCAAATCACACTCAGTTAGGAGCTAATCAATGATGTGCCGCAACATATGCCTACTTGGTATGGGAATAGCCGGACTCTGCCTGCTGCCTTCCCCCATGTTTTCGCAGTCCTGCTCCAATGCCAGCTTGCAAGGCGGCTATGGATTCTCGTTCCACGGAACGAATCTGGAAATGAAGTTGGATTTCATCATGGTGGGCGCTTTCGAAGCCGATGGCAAGGGCGCCTTCAAAGGCACCGAGTCTCAGAGCGTGAGCGGAAAGGTGTCGCGCGGTCCTTTTACCGGCAGCTATACTGTTCAACCGGACTGCACGGGCTCGGCGGTGTTGAAGTTTGAGGGCTCCAATTTCGATGCCAAATTGGACTTCGCGCTCGTAGCCGACGGCGATGAACTTCTCATCCTCGACGTTGGCGGCGGCAATCTGGAGTCCGGAGAAGCGAAACGCGAATTTCGGAAGGGCCGCAAATGAATCGCGAAGGGTTCCTCCCATTCGCGGCTTCTCTATCGGTTTTCTGATGGGCAGCCCCGGATTCTGGAGCTATAATTAATCGCAGAATTTTCAGAGGCATAGATGGGAAACTTAGGCCGAGACGTTCGATACAGCCTTCGAACGATGCGCAGGAACCCAGGATTTACTTCGATTGTGGTTTTCATTCTGGCCCTGGGAGTCGGTATCAACACGGCCGCCTTCAGTGTGGTTTACGGCGTGCTCATGCGGCCCTTGCCTTTCCATAACCCGGACCGCCTTTTTGCCGTTTATTCGAGCCAGCCGCGGCAAGATCTTTTTAAAATCCAAACCTCCGGGCCGGATTACCTCGACTTCCGCAGCCAGAATCATTCGTTTTCTAGCATCGCCGAAGGGCTTCCGTTTTCCGAGACCTTGACCGGGGAAGGCGAGCCGCAACTTATTCACTGCACCGCGACCTCCGCCGATTTTTTCCCCATGCTCGGCGTTCGTCCCCTGCTCGGCCGCCTCTACAGGCCGGAAGAATACTATCGGGGTGGCGCCGGACAGGTGATCCTGGCCTATGATTTTTGGCAGCGTCAGTTCGGAGGCGATCCGAAGGTGCTGAACCGGGTCGTCCACATCGGCGACTCGGCCGAAACCATTATCGGCGTTATGCCGCCGCTGCCCGACATATACCCCGGCACCGATACCTGGGAAGCGCTGATCAACGACTTTAGCTTTATGAGGTGGCGAGGGAATCGGTTCCTCGATGTGATCGGTAAGCTGAAGCCGGCTGTCTCGCCGCAGCAGGCTGCGCAAGATCTGACTGCCATCCTTCATCGAGCGCCGGAGACCCCGGCCGGCATGCAGGTCTACCTGGTCGAACTCAAAAGGGAACTGGTCGGCAATGTGTCTCCGGTATTGCGGGTGGTCATGACATCCGTCGCCTTTGTCCTCTTTATTGCATGTATCAATGTCGCGACATTGCTGCTGGCTCGAAGCCAAACCAGAAAAGAGGAATTCGCGATTCGCATCAGCTTGGGCGCGGGTGCAAGCCGGCTTCTGCAACAACTATTCACGGAGAACCTTATTCTGGCCCTGGCCGGCGCCGCTGTCGGAATTTTATTCGCCCAACCCGTTATGAAGTTAATGGTGATCGCAGGCGCGGATCAACTTCCGCGAGCCCAGAACATAACTATTAACTTATTCGTTCTGGGATTTACTCTCCTGATCGCGTGCCTCACGAGCCTGATCTTCGGACTTACTCCTTCGCTGGCTCTAGTCGGCAACAACTTAGAATCCTCCCTTCGATCCGCCAGAGCCATCGGCAGTTGGCGGAAATCGCGCCGGAGTTTATTGATAACCGCTGAAGTATGCATCTCTGTAGTTCTATTAGTCGGTTCCGGCTTGCTTTTCCGGACGCTTTCCAACCTTCTGCATAGCGGCCTCGGTTTTCAGCCGCAGCATCTCCTCACCGCTCACCTGCGCCTCACCGACGAAGGTTTTGCTACTCCGCACCAGCTCGCTTTCTACAATCGTGTTTTTGCCGATCTGTCCGCCATACCTGGCGTGAAGTCGGTCGCTGTCGGCGACTGCATCCCCGGCTTGCGAGCCCAAACAGCGACTATGACGATTGCTCAAAGGCCGCAAGACCCGAACAACCGGCCGTCCGCTTCGGGATGTTGGATTAGCGCCGATTACTTCCGCGCTACGGGAACTTCGCTGCTCAGCGGCAGATACTTCGATCCGCACGATATCGCTTCGGCGCCCCTGGTTGCCATCGTCAACGAATCTCTAGCCCGCCGCTATTGGCCGAACCAGAGTCCGCTTGGCCAGCGAATCAGCATCAGCTACACAGGCGCGGGACGCAGCACCGATGGCCAGACCCGTTGGCGCCAGATCGTCGGCGTGGTTAAGGACGTAAAGCAGCACGGCCTGGATCAGAATGCCGACCCCGCTCTCTATCTGCCGTTTTTCCAGGATGAGACCGGCCATGTGTATCGCTCCATGCACCTGTTCGTCCGCATGAGCGGCGATCCGGCCAGCACGGCCCGAGCCGCTCGCGCCAGCCTCCGGCAAATAGAACCCGACCTGCCGGTCACAATCCGCGCCATGGATGATCTCCTCAAGGAATCCGTGGGTCCTCGCTACTTTACCCTGGAGCTCTTTTCCGCCTTCGCCGTCTTGGCCGTTCTGCTGGCCGGCTTCGGCATCTATGGCGTGGTTATGCATTCCGTCAATCGCCGAACAAAAGAGATCGGCGTTCGTATGGCGTTAGGCGCGGACCGCAACCAGGTTCTCACTCTCATACTCACGGAAGTGCTCATGCCCGTTTTGATCGGATTGGCATTCGGAACTGCCCTGGCGGTTATTGGATCCAAATTGGCGGGAGCGGTCCTCTATCGCACTCCCGCCGCCGATCCGGCGATCCTGCTGTCCACCACGGCCATCATGTTGATCATTTCCGCCATGGCCGCATTCCTTCCGGCGCGCCGGGCGGCTACTACAGACCCGCTCCGGGCGCTCCGTTCAGAGTAGAAGCTCTCGAAGTCAGTAACCGCCCTCGGCAAAACCAGCGCCTCGAAATATATCCGCGTCTCTTCCGCCTCCCGCGGCTTGCGTCAATAACCTAATTCAGGAGAATTACATGAACAGCACATCTCTTCCGCTTGCTTCCGTCGTAATGTCCGTCTGGAACGGCGAAACATATTTGAACCAGGCCCTTGAAAGCGTCCGTGCTCAAACCTTCGCCGACTTCGAATTTATTGTCGTCGATGACGGTTCCACGGACGGTACCCCGCGCTTGCTCGCCGCCCATCTTGCTAAGGACCCGCGTATGGTGCTGTTCACTCACGAGAACCGGGGTACGGCCTCCGCGCTGAACTTCGCCTGCTCGCAGGCCCGCGGCAAGTATCTCATCAACCTCGATGCCGATGATGTCGCGCTCGCCACTCGCTTTGAAAAGCAAATGGCGTTTATGGAAGCCCGCCCCGATATCGTTCTCTTAGGAACGGGCAGCCGGCTGGTTTGGGCCGACGGGCGCCCCATCAGAGAGCGTATTCCCCCCGCCGACGACGCTTCCATCAGGCAAGAACTGTTGCTCAGAGCCTCTATCTGTCATACCTCGATCGCCATGCGCCGCGATGCATTCGCCGCCACCGGCGGATACCGGGCCGCCTTCAAAATCGGCCAGGACTACGATCTCTTCCTTCGAATTGCCGACCACGGCAAACTGGCCAATCTCGAAGAGGTGCTCGTCCTGCACCGCATTCACGGCAATCAGAAAACCGCGCTTCTCTTCGAGAAAGCAATTCTAGCCGGCATCGCCGCGCAGGTTGCCGCTCGCCTCCGAGCTGAAAGGGGCAGCGACGATGCTCTATTTGAGAGCGATGGGCCGCTTTCCCGGGCAAAGTTGCGTCAATTCGGAGTCAGCGATAAAGAAATGGACGAGGTTACTCTCATCGTCCTCGAGCGGCACCTCACGCTCGCCCTCTCGCCCGACCGGCCGCCCGAATCCGAGCGCAACGCCGAAAACTTCATAGCGAGCGTCCGGCAATACTGCAGCCGCTTTGACGAGAAATTTCTAGCCTGTGGGGATTTTCCTTTGCTTGCGGGCGTGCTAAATCTCAAGGCATCCGCGGAAGCCGCTCTCTGACCTGCCCGCCCATCCCCGTTCGATAACGCCAAGGTCTACTCTGAAGGAATACTTATGAGCGCAGTTCAGCCCACCAGCATCTCTCCGCCGTCCAACTTGGTGGACGCGCTTCGTTTCCGTTCGGAGAAGTTCCCGAATCGCGCTGCCTATGTGTTCCTGCGCGACAGCGACGGGTGCGAATCGGTGTGGACCTATCAGGATCTGGATCTGCAGGCAAGAAAAATCGCCGCTTGGTTGCAAAGTGAAGGTCTACAGGGCCGGCGCATCCTGCTCGTCTTTCCCCAAGGGCTGGAGTATATCGCTGCCTTCCTGGGATGCCTCTATGCGGGCGCGATCGCCGTGCCCGTCTATCCACCGCATCGAAACCGCCGCCTCCATCGTATTTCGGCGATCGTTCAAGATTGTCAGCCGGCCGTCGCGCTCGCCAGCCGGGCGCTCTTGCCGAAAATACAGGCGGCTGGCCAAAGCGACCCCCAGCTAGCTTCTTTACGCTGCTGCTTGCCTGAAACGCTGCCGGACGATCTTGCCGCCTCTTGGACAGCTCCCCGCATCGAAGATTCGAGCCTCGCCTTTCTGCAATACACGTCGGGATCGACCGCTGAGCCCAAAGGCGTGATGATCAGTCACCGCAATCTGATCTGCAACGAAAAAATGATCCAGCAGGCCTTTGGCGTCGGCGAGGATTCCGTGATCGTCGGCTGGCTGCCGCTTTTTCACGATATGGGCCTGATCGGAAACGTATTGCAAGCCCTTTGGTCCGGCGCGCGCTGTGTGCTCTTTTCGCCGGCCAGCTTCTTGCACCGGCCGGTCGATTGGCTGAACGCGATCACCCGCTATCGCGCCACCATTAGCGGTGGACCGGACTTCGCATACCGTCTCTGTACAACCAAAGTAACCGCGGAACAACGGTCCGCGCTCGATCTCACAAGCTGGCAGATTGCATTCACGGGCGCCGAACCCGTCCGGGCGCAAACCATAACGGAGTTTTCCGAGAAATTCGCGCCCTGCGGATTTAACGCGAACGCCTTTTTTCCATGCTATGGGCTCGCCGAAGCTACCCTTTTCGTCTCGGGCCGAACCGGCAATCGCGCCCACACGGCGGATGTCTCTTCACGTTCTCTCGCCCGCGGCGAGTTCGTCCTCTCTACTGGCGACGACAACCTGGTGCAAACCTTTGTCAGTAATGGCGCCGCCGACGCCCGCCAGCAGTTAGCCATTATCGATCCCGACACTTTGCAACCCTGCCCGGCTGGAAGGATCGGCGAGATCTGGATCTCCGGTGAAAACGTCGCTCGCGGCTATTGGAACAACCCGCGGACGAGCGAGGCAGTCTTCCAAGCCTTCACCGCCCACCATAACGGCCCCTATCTGCGCAGCGGCGACCTCGGCTATCTTCTCGACGATCAACTATTCATAACCGGGCGTATCAAAGACTTGATTATCGTCCGCGGCCGAAATGTTTATCCTCAAGACCTGGAATTCGCGGTCTCGCGCAGCCATCCCGCCTTCGCCAACGCCGCTGGGGCTGCCTTTGCCGTCGATGCGGGCGCCGAAACGCAAGTCGTCTTGGTGCAGGAAGTGCCCCCGGGCATTAAGTCCGCCGATACCGGCGAACTATTGAGAGCTGCTGTTCGGGCCGTTGCCGAAGAACAAGAGGTTCAACTGGAGACTGTCGTGCTGGTCCGGGCCGGAAGCCTGCCCAAGACCTCAAGCGGCAAGATTCGCAGGCACGAGTGTCGACGGCAATTCCTGAACTCGGAACTGAAACCGATTGCCACGACGGCCGGCGAACAGCGCTCGGGCGATGTCGGCAATGATGGTCCAGCCGCCGGCTTCGCGACCGGCGATAGCGATGAAATCGAAACCATTCTCACCAGGATGGCCGCGAAGATCCTCGGTCTCAATCCTGCGCGCATCGATCCGGACACGCCCCTGCTCGCCTATGGCCTCGATTCACTACAGGCCGCGGAACTCAACAGCGGCATCTCCGAAGCCTGGCGCCTCGATCTCCCGCCCGGGGAATGGCTGGACGCTCCCGCCATTTCCTCCCTAGCCGCCCTCGTCCGAAGCAGTCTGAACAACCCTGCGAGCGATCGCGGCGTCGTCGTCTCCAAAGGTACCCACCGGCGCGAATGGCCGCTCTCCTACGGGCAGCGGGCTCTTTTCTATCTATATAAGCTTGCCCCCCAGGCCGCCGCCTATCACATACCCGTAGCGGTGCGAATCATTGGCGAGTTGGATCGTCCGGCGATGACGTGCGCAATAGATGACCTCGTTCGCCGTCACGAGTCCCTGCGCTCGGTATTTACAAGCTCGCCCAATGGCATGGTCCAGTGTCTAAGCGACAATGCGATTCCATCTCTTTGCTTCGAATCAGCGGAGAGCTTGACGGATCCGGAGATACGCGCGCGGGTGGCGAACGAAGCCAACCGCGTTTTCGACCTTGAGCAAGGTCCCTTGTTCCGCGCCACCTTATTCAGCCGAAGCCCTGGCGAGCATGTCCTTCTACTGGTTTTTCACCACATCATTACCGACCTTGCATCGCTTACCTTATTGTTCGAGGATTTCCGGCAATTGTATTCGGATCATCGGGCCGGGCGGGATTTCGTGGCGCCGAACTGGCCATATCGCTACGCCGATTTCGTCGAGTGGCAGCAGCAGATGCTCGCGGGCAAGCAGGGGCAAAAGCTGCGGCAATATTGGACACAGCAGCTCAGCGGCGGCCTGCCCATCCTGAAACTGCCGACCGATCGTCCACGCCCTCCCGTGCAAACCTATCGCGGCGCCGCGTTGAACTTCCGGCTTGACGATGCTGTAACATCGGGCGTTCACGCTCTCGCCAAGGCTCAACTGGTCAGCCTGTACACGCTCCTGGCAGCGGCATTCATTGTCCTTCTGCACCGTTATACATCGCAAACTGAAATCCTCCTAGGCTCCCCTGTGGCTGGGCGCGCGCGTTCATCGTGGAGCGGGCTGCCCGGATATCTGGTAAATCAAATTGTGCTTCGCGCGCGCGTGTCGGGCGCGGAGACGTTCCAGAAATTCCTCGCCCACGTTCGGCGCCTCGTCGTCGATGGCTTGGCTCATCAGGACTACCCTCTCGCGCTGGTTGCCGAAGACCTCCGCTTGGAACGCGATCCCTCTTATCCGCCTCTGTTCCAGGTGATGTTCAGCCTTCAAAGGTCCGGCCCTGGGCACGACGAGAATTCCGTCGCGTTGGCCTTGCGCGAACCCGGATTGCGGGTTGATTTCGACCATCTTGAGATGGAGTCCTTCGCTTTCGATCAGGATTCCACTCAACTCGATTTGACCTTGGCGGTGGCGCAGATCGGCGACACCCTCGCCGCCTCCTTGCAGTACAACACGGATCTGTTCGACCGCTCCACCATGGCGCGAATGGGGGATCACTTCCGAATGCTATTGGCGGATATAGTGGCTCATCCGGATTGCCGGCTCGAAGAGTTTCAGCTTATGCGGCCGGAAGAGCAAAAATGTCTGCTATCCGATTGGAATGCCACTCACCGGGATTACCCGCGACAACTCTGCATTCACCACCTGTTCTCGGCCCGCGCTGTTCAGCGGAATGCCTCGATTGCGGTCATCGGAGGCGATGAAGAGCTGACCTACGGGGAGTTGGATCGCAGGAGCGATGAGCTCGCTCTCTGCCTGCAATCGAAAGGCGCCGGCCCGGGCCACATCGTCGGGTTGTGCGCGGACCGGCGGGCGTCGCTCCTCACAGGTGTGTTGGGCATCTTGAAATCCGGCGCCGCATATCTCCCGCTTGAGCCGATCTCACCCGACGAGCGCATTCGCTACATGCTGCAAGATGCCGGGGTCGGCCTGGTGGTGACTCAACAAGCCCATGCCGCGCGTCTCCGCCCGCATGCGTCGGAAGTCGTTTGCCTCGATCAAAACAGCGATCGGTCTGAGTGCGCGCGTCCCCTGGCCCCCGCGCCGCAAACCTCCGATGCTCTTGCTTACCTGATGTACACCTCGGGCTCGACCGGCAAACCGAAGGCCGTCATGGTTTCCCATCGCAGCGTGGTCAATTTCTTTTGCGCTATGGACCAGCGCATCGGATGCGCGCCTGAGGATACGATGTTGGCGGTTACATCTATTTCCTTCGACATATCTATTCTGGAACTTCTCTGGAGCCTTACCCGTGGAGCAAAGCTGGTGCTCGCGGACCCCCTGGTTGCTCCTGCTCCGCCCCGTGTAAAAAAAATCGAGCCGGATCTTGATTACAGCTTGTTCTATTTCGCTAGCTCCGATGAGGACCAGTCCGGCAATAAATACGAACTGCTCATGGAGGGCGCGAAGTTCGCCGACGAAAACGGATTCGCTGCCGTTTGGACGCCCGAGCGGCACTTCCATCCCTTCGGCGGCCTCTATCCGAATCCTGCTGTCACCGGCGCCGCCCTCGCCGCCGTCACGCGGCGCATTCACGTTCGAGCAGGCAGCGTGGTTCTTCCTCTGCACAACGTCATCCGCGTGGCCGAAGAGTGGTCCGTTGTCGACAATCTCTCGCTGGGCAGAACAGGTTTGGCCTTCGCTTCCGGTTGGCACGCCGACGATTTCAGCCTTGCTCCTCAGAACTATGCCGATCGAAAAGCCCTCATGTTCCAGGCCATCGAGGCCTTTCGCAGGCTGTGGCGTGGCGAGGCCATCACCGTGCAAAGCGGCAGTGGCAAGGAGATTCAAGTGCGAGTCTTCCCCAAGCCCTTCCAACCCGCTCCCCAGATCTGGATTACCGCCGCCGGCTCGGCGGACACATTCGTTCGCGCCGGGCAAATTGGCGCTCATGTCTTGACTCATCTGCTGGGGCAGAGCATCGAAGACGTGTCGGAAAAGATACGGCTTTACAGGGATTCGCTTGAAAAGCATGGTCACGATCGCGACGCCGGCCGCGTCACGCTAATGCTTCATACCTTCCTGGGAGATGATCGGGGGAAAATCAAGGATCAGGTCCGCGCGCCTTTCACCCGGTATCTGGCGTCTTCGGTCGACCTCATCAAGCAGCTTGCTCAAAGCGCGAATCTGCCTCTGGACTTCGAGCGCATGAGTCCGAGAGACATGGACGACCTGTTGGCCTTCGCCTTCGACCGGTACTTCGAAACAAGCGCTATGTTCGGCACGGTTCATAGCTGTCAGGCGATCATCGAAAAGATCAGGTCGGCGGGCGTCAACGAGGTGGCTTGCTTGATTGACTTCGGCGTCGAAAACCGCGCGGCCCTGTCCGGCTTGACTTATATACCTGCTCTTAAACGCGTCGAACGGCCCGCTCCCTTGCAAGCCTCGCGTTCTATCGGCGAGATGGCCAGCACTTACCGGCCGACTTTGATGCAATGTACGCCGGCAGTTATGAAGTTAGTCAGCTCCGGCCCGGGCGGCCTCGCCTCTCTGGGTTCGCTCCGTGCTCTCATGATCGGCGGTGAGAGCTTGGCGCCCGCGTTTGCGCGTGAAATAACGGAAAAACTAAGCTGCAGGCTCGTTAATATGTACGGCCCTACCGAAACCACAATTTGGTCTTCAACGGCTGAAATCGCGCCGCCCGTCGAGACCATTCACATCGGCAAACCGATCGCCAACACAACCATGTACATTCTGGATCGAAATAGCGGCGTCCCGGTTCCCATCGGTGTCATAGGCGAGCTGTTTATCGGTGGGGATGGAGTCGCGCAAGGTTATTTGAACCGCCCCGATCTGACGGCCCAGAAATTTCTACCCGACCCGTTCTCTGCCACCCCCGGCCTGCGGATGTATCGAACAGGAGACCTGGCGCGCTATCTCGCCGACGGCAATATTGAACTGCTTGGCCGCGATGACAATCAAGTGAAGATTCGCGGGGTCAGAATCGAGTTGGGTGAGATCGAAGCCGCTCTGGTTGAACACCCTGCGGTTCGTCAGGTTGTGGTAGCCGCGCAAAAAGAAACAGGCGCCGACGAGAAACGGCTCGTTGCCTATATCGTTCCTTCCGAAGTCCGCGCGCCCGCCATCGCGGAGATCAGGAGTTTTCTAAAATCCGCTCTCCCGGACGCCATGATTCCATCTGCTTACGTTTTCCTTCCCGAGCTGCCGCTGACTCTCAGCGGCAAAGTAAACCGCAATCGTTTGCCCCAACCCAAAGCCGAGCGCGCGGAAACGGGGGCTGGTTTCGCCGCGCCCACCAGCGAGTACGAAATCGCGCTCACCTCTATCTGGAAACGCGTGCTCAATCTGAACGAGATCGGCATCGACGACAATTTCTTCGATCTGGGTGGGCACTCCCTGCGGCTGGTTCAAGTACACGGAGAGCTAACTGGAACCTTGCGCCAGAACGTCCCGCTGATCAAGTTACTGGAGCATCCTACCATCCGCGCTCTGGCCGCCTATCTTGCCGCGGAAACCGTCGAAACCAAACACGACAACGGCGCTAGCCGGGCAATGACTCAGCAGGCGGCGATCCTGCGCCAGCAGCAGAAAAGCATGCTGGCGCGCCGGGCTCTTCAAAACTGAACTTGTCGCGAGTGGAACAGCCGGTCATGCGCGTCCTGTTGCTGTCGCCGGAATACACGCCCGAACTCAGCGGCGGCGTAGGCACATGTGTGCAGGAATTGGCTGATGCGCTCTGCCAAAGCGGTTTGGTAGTCACTGTCGTGGCTTGTACCTACCGGCGCGCAGGCATCTTCGAAGAGGCGAGTAAGACAATTCATCTCATCGAGCCAATTCACCAGGATACCCGCGACGGCGGCCAGCAATCCATCGTCGCCGGCATCGCCGCCTTCAATCGGTCCCTGACCTCTTACACGCGCGCATTGATCGCCCAATGTCGCCCCGATGTGATCCACTGCCAAAATTGGGTAACTTTCTCGGCCGCCTTCGAACTGAGCCGTGAATTCGATATACCCCTCGTTACCACCGTCCACTATGTGGCGGAACCCATTGAACGCTGGTGGGGCCAAACACCGGATCCTGAAATTGTCGAGCAGGAGAAAGCGATGTTTCGGGACGCTACTAACCTCGTAAGCGTTAGCGCCTCCATGCGCGACCTCATTCGAGAAACCTATCACCCGCGCGCCACGCAACTGCCCGTCGTGCACAACGGAATCAATGCGCGGAGGTTCCTAAGTCCAATGAGACCCGCCGAGCGCGCCAAGTTGCGGCTGACCCTTGCCGCGCCGGACGAAAAGCTTGTCCTTTTTAGCGGCCGCTTGAATCCTCAGAAGGGCATCTCCGCGCTTATGGATGCGGCAACTATCGTATTGCGTGAGAATCCGAAGGCCCGCTTGATCATCGCCGGAGAGGCTGACTCCAAAGAAGGTTCGATGTGCCTGCGCGAGAAACTGGAGCGCAACCCTGCATGTAAGAGCGGCATTAGGCTCTTAGGTAAGCTCCCCCGTAAACAGCTTGCGTTGCTTTACCAGGTTGCCGATCTGGCCGTTATCCCCTCTGTTTACGAGCCGTTCGGGTACGCCGCGATCGAGGCTATGTCGGCGGGCGTTCCAGTCGTTGCCGCTGCCACGGGCGGCCTGGCCGAGATCGTCCAGCACGAGCAGACCGGACTCCTGGTTCCACTGTGCGTAAACGAAGGCTTGCGCTCGGTTGACTCGGCGAAATTAGCGTCCGCGCTGTTAGCCCTGTTATCGGATGATTCTTCCGCGCGCCAGTTCGGTAACGCTGGCCGCGAGCGCGCGCTGCAGGACTTTTCCTTTAGTAAGTGGGCGGATTCAATGCGCCAGGTCTACTGCCAGGCGATTCATCGCGCGTGAGATTGTACCGTTTATGTTCCTAGCCCTTGCGCTTGGAGTAACAGCGGCAAGCGCCGCATATGTAAAATACGGATCTCTGGCGCCGCGCTCGCAGTTGTACGGACGCACGCTCACCCAGGGGAAGGATCCGCGGCAAATAGCGCTTACGTATGACGACGGGCCCAATCATCCTTACACTCTTCACATGCTCGATTGCCTCGCCAAGTACAGCGCGAAGGCAACTTTCTTCCTGATTGGAAAATTTGCCCGGCAACGGCCCGAAATCGTGCGCGCCATTCACGAAGCGGGCCATGCCATCGGCAATCATACATACCATCATCCGAACCTCAACCTGGCTTCTCCAGCGCGAGTCCGTCGTGAGTTGCTCGATTGCCGCAATGTGCTCCAGGACCTCACCGGCGCCTCTCACCCCCTGTTTCGCCCTCCATTTGGAGCGCGATTGCCACACGTCCTGTCGATCAGTCGCGCGCTCGGCTTCACGCCGGTGATGTGGTCTGCCGCCGGCGACGACTGGAAGAACGATTCCGCCGACCTCATCCTCAATCGAGTCTCCCGAGCCATGCGCTCCGGCAAGAGCGCTAGGGGAGAAATCATTCTCCTGCACGACGGCAGCAATTGGGGATTCGGCGCCGACCGTGCCCAAACAGTTCAAGCAACGGAGCGATTATTGCAGCAATATTCGGGCTCGAAGAGCTTTGTTTCGGTTCCCGAGTTGACGATCTGAAGTAGCAGCCCACATCCGGCGCAATCGAGAATGCTGGTGTGCCGCCATCCTCAATGCCTGGCGCTCTCCGGACGAGCCGTCAGATCAGCGAACCTCCACATTGGTCCAGGTTATCGAGAACAACCTCTAGCCGCGCCGAGGAAGCAGCCCAATACAAAACCCGAGCGCCGCAAAGAGCGACCCCCCCAAACCTAAAAGCAGCGGCAAGAGGAAGAAAGGAGGCGTGTACCTCGCCTCAATGTAGGCGTTCGCTGGTTTCGACGGATCATAACGCACTTCGGTCTTGGATCCAACCCTATAGTGATCTACGATCCGGGCATAACGCCCCTTATCGCTTGACGACCCCCACTGATCGAAGACGCGATCGATCTCTTGACTCCCCGCCCGCCACCGGACGCTAATCTTCGCCGCCCACATATCTGAGCCCTCGACGCTCGTGCCATACTCAAGCGAGGCTTGGACAACTTCGCCGGTTGCGGCGCTCCAGCGCTCGATCGCGATCACGCGGCGCACGCCGAATAAAATCCCAAACGCCAGGGTGGCCAGGCCGCACCACAGGAAGCCGCGTGAGGTCCAAACAATTTGCGGCGTTGAAGGCATCGGTCGCTTCCTTCGATTGTCACCGCAACGGCCAACTGTTGGCAAGCCTCAGCGCGAACGCGGCGCGATGCAACCTGCGGACTGTGACGATATCTTGCATCCGGCGACCACCCACAAGACAGCGGCGACCTTGCCCGGTGAGTGTGCCACTCCATCGGGTCGAGCCGTCGCTTGAGTAGATCAACCAGCAAAGACCTGTGAATGTAATCGCGTCGTCATGTAATCCTCACGTTTTCTTTAATCCCCCGTAGTACGCTTCGTTTCGCGCGGTTTATAAATGGACAATTCGCGCCAAGAAGGGGAAGAAAGTATGAAACTGACTAAGTCGGCGCTCATAACTGCACTTGTTATGACGCTTGGCTCGTGGGCGCCGGTTCGAGGGGGTGTCATCGACAATCCGGAGGATCTAGGAACCTTGGGAGGTTCGATAAGTGCGGCGAACGGAATCGCCGTTAACAGCAACGTGGTGGTCGGCAGCTCGACCATAACAGGCGACACGGCGACTCACGCGGTGATTTGGGCGGTAGGCAACGTTCTCGATTTGGGAGTGCTTTCCGGCGGAACAAACAGTTCTGCAAGCGGGGCAGCGAGCAACCAGCGCGCCTCCGGCGCCTCCGACTTCGATGATCCGGTAAATGGTGTGGTTCCTCACGCGTTTCTGTTCGCCGATAACAAGATGCAAGACTTAGGAACGCTCGGGGGCAGCCAATCGCAGGGAAATGCAATTAACGAGTTCAGCGCGGTCGCGGGTTACTCATTCACTGATAGCGACGCAGCCACGCACGCCTTTGTCTCGAATCCTTTCAAAGGCAATACGCTCATCGACCTCGGGACGCTCGGCGGCGCAAACAGTGAAGCGTTCGCCATCAACAATTTCGGGCTTGTTGCGGGGACGTCGCAGACAACGACAACGGACGAATACGGAAACCAGGTCTCGGATGCGGTGATCTGGAACGCGCTTACAAGTAAGGCTCAGAATCTTGGTGGACTTGGCGGGAACTACGCGCAGGCCAACGCAATCAACGACTGTGGCGCAGTCACCGGTTGGGCTAAACTCGAAGGCGCTTTTCTCGGCGACCCCACCGCCGCTTCGCATGCCGTAGTCGGTTCCGGCGGAAAGTTGAAGGATATCGGAACGCTCGGCGGAAGTTATGCGCAGGGCAATGCCATCAACGATTTCGGCGTCGTTGTTGGATATTCCAACACGACCGGCGATGGCGCTGTGGCTGCGTTCGTCTGGACAGCTAACAAAGGCATGGTCGATCTCAACACACTGCTGCCGCCTAACTCACCTTGGGTGTTGATCGTCGCTTCAGGTGTGAACAACCGGGGAGAAATTGTTGGCTACGGAACCTTCAATGGTGAATACCACGCCTTTCTTTGGAGGCTGGAACAGTTTGCTCAGCGAGGAGGAAATCAGTGTTCGTGCCGTTGACGCGACGGGAAATGGATACCAAGAACACTACGAAGGAGAAAACCATGAGAAAACACAACATCTTCGCCGCAAGCGTCCTGACCGCCGCGCTAGCGATTCTGACTCCCGCCGCACATGCGGCCACTACGGTCGAGGTACTCGGGTCCGGTTCATCGGCTATGTGGCAAACCGCCGCCATTGCCGCTTGGAAGGATCTGGCCGGCAGCGGTGCGCAACATTACACGATTAAAGGAACCACGGGATGCACGACGCTGCCGAATTGCGCGCAGTTACACGACAGCCGCAGCACGAACATCGCCCCCGAAGGTGGAAACCTGTGGGTTGTCTGGAACTCGGCGCAGACCGAAGTCTGGGCATATCTTTCGGTCGATTCCGTGGTCGGAAACCGCGCCTACTTTGCACAGCCTCACGCGCAGTTACAGATTGATCCCGCCGCTGAAAGCGGCGACGCGGGCAACCTTATTTCATCGTCTCTTTGGGGCGCCGATGCGGCGAGCATCCCGTCTGCAGTGTATGCCGCGCTTAACAACCACGTGGTTACAGCCGCATTCACCGACATTCGTCCCGAAGACGCAAAGTTTGCCCAGTCGCGCGCAGTAAGTACTCTAAATACCTCTAATTATTCGGGTCTCGGCTATGGCACGGGCCCCAACACCTTGATCGGCACGTCAGTCGAAAGCGCTTTCTCGTCGGCGAAGGCGAATCCGGTCGATTTCAATATCAGCGGAGACGATCCCTTCAACACCAGCGATCCGATTCCGGCGTGGACCACGATCTCTGTCGGCGCTTCCCCGATCGTATTCCTCATCAACCGCACCAACTCGGCAGGGCTGGGAAGAACTTCAGGAGCATTCACGAACATCACAGATGCGCAGGCGCAGAAGATCTTCAGCGGCACAGAGTGTGATACGAACGCGCTTGGGGGGAGCGGAACCGACGTCGCAATTAATCCGGTACAGCGCGAACCTATTTCCGGAACCATGAACACCACTGAGTTCACTGTTTTCCGCATTAGTTCCGCGCCCAACAACTCTCAAGAAGCAAATGTCGGTCAACCGACGATTGGTACTTCGTCGAACCCGTTGGATAAGACCTGTCTGGCTGGCGGCGGCACGCGTCGACGCGCCATCGGCACGGGAGAGATGATCAACACGGGTGTCTTGACCACGAAGGACGCCATCGGGTATGCGTTCTTTTCCTATGGCAACGTGTCTAAGATTGCGGGCACTTCCAGCTATGGATATCTTAAGTTGGATGGCGAGGACCCGATCTTCTCGTCATACAGCAATGGCGATCTGCCGACTTGTACCGCACCCTGCCCTGTCAGCCCGGGAACCAGCTTCCCCAATCTGCGCAGCGGTAAGTATCGCGCCTGGTCGGTTCTGCGCGTTGCAACGGACGCCTCGGGCACTAACTACTCGACTGCGTCAGCGCTCGTCTCGGCCATTCAAGCTAACATCAACGGCACCGTTCCAGACTTTGTGCCGTTCAAGGCGGTCGGTTCGGATCCCGGTCTGAAGTACTATCGTTCGCATTACACGCAATCAGGTGTCGCGCCGAACAATGGACTTAGCGGCGAGAAAGAATCCGGCGGCGATATGGGCGGCTGCATCGAACCGGTCGGTCCGGCGCCCGGTGTTTTGAACTGCCACCAATAACGCGAAGACCTCAAGCGACGTAAGTAGGGCGAAGGCGGACCAGGTCTGCTTTCGCCCAATCTTTTAACGATGAATTGTAAAACGTGGGTTGTTACATGTTGGCTGGCGCTGTTGGGCTGTTTTGCCGTCGCCGCCGCTCAAGCACAGCAAGCGAACAAGCCCGCTGCGGAAGACTGGACTGTTCTTTCGATCTCTCACAGCAAATTGCGCGCGGAAAAACCGCTCGTCGCGCAAGTAGATCCCCTCCCGGACTTTACGCGCGAACTCATTGAGGTTCGTTGGCGCGACGGAGATCCGATCCAGCTCTATGTCGTAAGACCCAAGCTCGCCAGTAAGCCGCCAGTCATTCTCTATCTATACAGCTATTCGGCCGAAACGCGGCTGTTCCTAAACGATGAATTCTGCCGCGTCCTTATTAAAGACGGCGTGGCCGCGGTGGGATTCGCCTCCGCTTTGAGCGGCCAGCGTTATCACGACCGGCCGATGGCGCAGTGGTTCGTGAGCGAGCTGCAAGAATCTCTGGGCGCTACGGTGCACGATGCGCAAATGATTCTTAATTACCTGGCCGCCCGTGGCGACCTGGATATGTCGCGCGCCGGAATGTTTGGCGATGGGTCGGGAGGCGCAATTGCCGTGCTTGCGGCTGCTGCGGATCCGCGCATAAAGGCGATCGACTTACTGGACCCCTGGGGAGATTGGCCCGATTGGCTGGCGAAATCGAAGGTGGTTCCGGACGACGAGCGCGCCGGTCTCCGTAAGAGCGAATTCCTTGCGAAGGTAGCGCCGCTGGATCCGGTATGTTGGTTACCGCGCTTGAAAATTCCCGTACGCATGGAATACTTGCGCAGCGATGGAGCGACGCCTCCCGAGGCGATCGACAAAATGAGACGCGCCGCGCCACCGCAGACCGTCTTCGTTCCCCGCGAGCCCGCGCTTGCAGAATATCGCGCCACCAAAGGCAGCACATTTCTCGACTGGATCAAGCATCAGCTCGAAGACCCACGCTCCAACGCGCGGTGAGAAGAAAGTTGAGCCTGCGGCAAGATCGCGGCGAAAAGCTAACCAGAATTTATTAGCTAGTAACATTTTCTGAGTAACATCCATTAAGTGTCGGCAGGAACGATTTCCCCACCTCCGGCCAAGGTGTGTTCTCGCGCGGAGGTTAACGGAAGTGAAATTATTTCTCTCGCTGGGCCTCGTATTCGCATTGTTCGTCTATGGGCCGCTTCACGCGGTTGCACAGGAAACCTCCACATCGCTTGCCACTGGCATCGAGGGAACACTGCGCGATTCCAGCGGCTCCCCGGTCCCGAACGCTACCGTTACCTTGACGAGTAACGCGTCGCCCCCACAAGCGGCCATCACCGACCTGAATGGCAAATACTCGTTCCACGCATTACGGCCGGCAACTTACCAAGTCTCGGCTTCGGTTCCCGGGTTCAACGATTATCAAAGCGCCGACATTGCTCTTATCACCGGACAGACGGAGCGGCTGGACATAAATCTGGTTCTAGCTGGGACCAAGACTTCCGTCGAAGTGGTGGGCACGGGCGCGCAAGTGGAGACACAGGAGCCATCCGTTTACGACACTTTGAGCACCAAGGAAGTAATCGGATACCAGTTAAATGGCCGTAACTTCACTCAATTGATCGCGCTTGCTCCAGGCGTGAGCAACCAGACTGGCCAGGATGAAGCGAAAGTAGGAGTGCAAGGTAGCGCAGCTTACAGCGTAAATGGAGGGCGAACGGAGTACAACAGCTTCGACCTGGATGGGTCGGACCTGCTGAATGTCGGTTTCAACGGTTCTGTAAATACCCTGATCGTCTATCCCAGCCTCGACGCTATTGGAGAAATGAAAATCCTGACGTCGAATTACGGAGCAATGTACGGCCGTACCGCATCGGGTACCGTGCTGGTTTCTACTAAAGCCGGCACTTCCGAATATCACGGGGATGGCTACATTTTCATCCGCAACGAAGCCCTAAATGCGCGGAACTTTTTCGACGAGACAAACGGCGCGCCGCTGTATCGCCGCTACGATGTGGGCGGGACACTCGGCGGCCCGCTGTACATACCGGGCGTCTACAACCAGCATAAAGACAAGACATTTTTCTTTTTTTCCGAGGAATACCGCAGCGAAAAATCACCGTTTGAGTTTAACCAGGCGGTGCCTTCGGTTGCTGAGGCCAGCGGAAATTTCAGCGACGTTTGCCCGGCCAAGAGCCAACTAGTTACGCCCGATGGAGGCGGCCCGAAAGTCTTTGTGAAATCGCAATGGCCGGACTGTCCGGGAACAAATCTCGGACCGGAGGCAATCAATGGAAATTATGTCGATGTCTATCAGCCGTACGGGAAAAATCAATTATTCGCCCCAGGGTTTCGCTACCTGAATCGCAATGCGGCGTTAATTCTCGCGTCCGGCATTATCCCGCAACCAGATTCGCCGGCGGGATGTAACTCCACGATCCACTCCTGTTATGACGCTACGGTCTCGTTGCCTACGCACTGGCGCGAAGAGCTATTCCGCATCGACCATTACTTCAATGAGAAGAACCGCTTAATGGTTCGCTACGCCCACGATGCTTGGGATACCATAACTCCGACGCCGCAATACGGCATCATCCAAAACAATGTCCCGACAATTCAGAACAACTTCACCGGTCCGGGAGCAAGCATGGTGGCCCGATTCAGCCAGACGCTTTCGGCGACATGGCTGAACGAGTTCTTTTACAGTTACACAAATAACAACATCTCGCTAACCGATGCGAACGGGCCAGGCGCGCAGTGGCCGCGCCCGGCGGGCCTTGACGCACCCTGCCAAGTAACTACTTCGTTCGGGGTGCCGATTGTGTATCAGTGCCCGATGGGAGCGCTTTTCAATAACGGGTTCGGGGGCAAAATGCCCGGGCTTGTTTTCATAACGGGACCGGCTTACGGCAACGGTTTCGGCGTCGATTCCGGTTACATGCCGTGGACGCACAATAATCCCGTCAACAGCTTCGGCGACACCATGAGCAAACAGCTCGGCGCGCATTTTCTACAATTCGGATCGGAATTTATCTTATATAACCGGACGCAGACGAATTCGGTCAGCGGCGCGGCGACTGGCGACACGCAGGGCATTTTGACCTACGATGGCCATGCGACCGGCAACGCGTTCGCCGATTTCCTGGTGGAGTATGCCAATCCCGCCGGGCCTTCCGGCAATCAGCCCGTCAGCTTCCAGCAGGACAGCGCACAGCTTACCTATCATCAGCGGTACAGTATTGCCGAGCCGTACTTCCAGGACGACTGGAGGGTCAGCTCACGTCTGGTACTCAATCTGGGTGTACGTGTCAGCCTCTTCGGACGCTATTACGAAGTAAACGACAAGGCGTACAACTGGGTTGCAAGCGCCTTTAATCCGCTTCTTGCCAGCCAGATTCAGATAGATCCTCAGACCGGATCGGTTGAAAGCAGCAGCATCAATCAGTCGGGGCAGTATGCCCCAATTCTTCTAAACCCCAATAGCCCGGATCCGCACTTAACCAACGGATTGGTGCAGTGCGGAACACATGGAGTTCCGGCGGGCTGCATGACGGGTCATCTATTTAATCCAGCCCCTCGCGTAGGCTTCGCTTGGGATCCGTTCGGCCATGGGAAGACCTCGATTCGCGGGGGTTACGGCATCTTCTTCGAGCATGGAACGGGAAACGAGGCGAACACCGGCGCTCTCGAGGGAAGCGCGCCGCTCGTGCTGAGCGAAACCGAGCGCGACCCCAGCGACCTAAGCTGCATCGGCGGTGCATCGCCTGCCTGCGGAGGGGCTGGAGCCTCCGCCGCGTATCCGCTCAACGTCACCAGCATCCAGACGAAAGCGCTTTGGCCCTATGTGCAGCAGTGGAGTTTCAGCATCCAGCACGAGTTCCCTGAACAGACCATCGGAACCGTGGCGTACGTCGGCAGCAAGGGAACCCATCTGACGGCGGAGCGCCAGATCAACGAAGTTCCTCCCGTTCCCGCATCGCAGAATCCGTATGGACCGCGCCAGCCGACGATCACCCAAGGCGGCAATCCCAACATTTCGCCCTCCGATTGCTTGCCCAGCTTCAATCCGCAAACGAATGCACCGGCTTACATACTGACTAATGGTACGTTCGTCAATCAAGGTACGGCCGCATACAATAATTTGTCAGTTGCCTGTGTCGGATGGGCGGACTATCAGGCCAACAATGCGGTTCTTTTTCCGACGGCCGACTTCCTCCGGCCCTACTTAGGGTTCGGCCAGATCGTCGCGTTGGATAACATCGCAAACTCCACCTATAACGCGCTGCAGGTGACGATGAAGCACTCGCAAGGCCCGCTCACCCTGGCGGTTTCCTATACGTATAGTCATTCGCTCGATGATTCGTCCGACCGCTTCGATCCGATTCCCGACGCCTACAACCTTCGCTCGAACTGGGCGAGCTCTAACTTCGATGAGCGCAACTTACTCAATATCAGTTATATCTATGATTTGCCTCTGAGCCGCTGGTTCGGTGTCTCCGACAAGTCTCCCGATATCGTGCGAAATCTTGCGGGCGGCTGGCAGATATCGGGCATTACTGCTTTTCAATCCGGCACGCCATTCAGCGTAGTGAATGACGGCGATGTTGCAACCGGGATCTCGGTTGTGGACAATGCGGGCGTGGCGAGTGGGTTGGGCATCGGCTCCTATCCCGATGTCGTCGGCAATCCGGATTCGAAGCCGCCCGCCGGGGGTAACAACGGATCAAGCTTCGGGCCGCTGCTATTGAATCCAGGAGCGTTCGCAGCGCCGCGTGGTCTGACCTTCGGAGACGCGGGCCGCAATGCTCTCAACAATCCCAACCGCTGGAACGCCGATGTCTCGCTCTTCAAGAATATTCGCGTGCGGGAGGGGCAGTCGGTGCAAATGCGCTTTGAGGCATTCAACGTTGCGAATAACACACAGTTTGAAATTTATAACTCCCTCAAGCGAAATCAGGCAAATAATACGATCACGTGTTATGGCGGTTCAGCCGTGGACTACTCGGCAGCCGGTGGCGATGGGACGGATTGCCTGACCGGAAGCGCGTTCTTGCATCCCGTTGACGCGCATCGGCCTCGAACTCTTCAAATTGCCATCAAGTATGTGTTCTAAAGGTGCGCGAGAAAGGGACATTCATGTACGGTTTGTTATCAAAACTCCGAGCAGCGACAAGTTGCATCTTGCTTTTGAGCTTTCCGTGGTCTTCAGGCGCTGCGGCGTTTCCGGCAAAGTATCATACGCCGGTCGAACCGATCACAGGCTTTCAAACCGCAAATCCTCAGCCTGGAACGCCTGCTCAGCCCGGCAGCGGCGCCTCCGGTTTGCGAATCGTGGTGGTTCAGGGCGAGAAGGCCGCCAATGTCGTCGATAAGCCGGCGATAAAGCCATCAGTGGAAGTGCGCGACAAGAATAACGCCCCCGTAGCGGGCGCCCTGGTGACGTTCGCCACGCCGAGCGATGGTCCCGGCGTCATCTTCTCAACCGGACTTCGCGAGGCCTCCGTAATGACGGACGAAAACGGGAGAGCCGCCATCGTAAGTGCAACGGCGGTAAATGCCGGCGCATTCAGCTATCAAATTGAAGCCACATATCAAGGACAACAAGCGAACGCGACCATCAGCCAGACGAATTATATGACCGCGGCCGAAGCGCTAGGTAGCGGCGCCACACAGGGCGCGCCTGTGAAGAAGCGCTCGAAGATGATCTGGATCGTGCTGGGCGGTGTTGCCGTGGCGGCGGGAGTGGGCGCGGCCGCATTTCATGGCGGCGGGTCGAGCAGCAGTGCAGCGCCGGCTCAGACGGTCATCATCGGCGCGGGTTCCGGGGCAACCGTGGGCGCCCCGCATTAGAGCGCAGTTGACTAGGTATGACACAGCTCGAACTCAACAAGTGATCCGGGGGAAACAGAAAATGAAGTTCCTTTTAGCCGCTCTCGCCATTGCAGGCGCCGTGTTGGAGGCGCAAGCGCCCACAGCGGCATTATCGGCCCATACAGAGTCACTCAATGTGAATGCGTCACGAGCAGTCGCTACGGGAACTCGCGCCCCCGCGACGTCGGCGGGCGTACCGGTGCTTGGCTACGTGCTCGGGCCGGGGCCGGCCGAGATTCGCGTCATATTGGGAACCGCGCGGAAGCCGCGATTGGGCTCGCGGCTGATGGCGCCCGAGGGGACTAGCCGGATTTATTTGCCGCCGCGTGAACACTACGTGTTCATTGAAAACAGCTTCGCGCAACCGCTGGCGATTGCTGACCCATCACGTGCGGCTAACGCCGGGCTGCAGATCGATGCGGCGCCCATCGTGGGCGCGGCGCCTCATCCCGCCCTGGTGGCGTTCAGCCCGCGCGGAGAAGCGGCCCTACTCTACGACTCCGCGAGTAAGCGGATAGCGGTCCTGACAGGCTTGCCGGCCAGTCCATCCCTGATGCGCCAGCTTCCTGTCGGCAATGCCAGCGCGATCACCGAAGCAGCGCTTACCGATGATGGCGATTTAGTGGTGGCCGCAACCTCCGACGGAAAGCTTCTGTCATCTTCCGCGGGTGGGTCCTGGACAACTTGGTCTTCAGCATACGCGCATCAGGCCTGGTCGTTCGTCCCGGCGAGTCACGAGTTGATTATGAGCGACCCGGCCCAAGCCGCAATCGTATCCGTATCGCAGTTCGACAAGACAGTGGAAACCCGCATCTTGACCTTGCAAGTGCAGGCGGATCGGCTCGGGCTGACCAAAGATGGCGAGCAACTAATCGCCGCGGATTCGGCCAACGGCCGTTTGTGGATGATCGATTTGCGCACCGAGGCGCTCACGCCGCTTGCATCGGCGAAGGTGGAATCGTTATCGTGCCTGCGCGATGGCCGCACGTTCCTGTTGTCCCCATCTCCCGATTTGTCTCTGTTGAGTTTCGCGGCTCCGGACGCGCCTCGACTCAGTCGCTGATCCAGCTCCAGCCATGCGAGCTCTGCGACCGGCTCTTCAAATCCTCCTGATCCTGCACGCGGTGACGGCGGCCTGCTTCGCGCAGGCGCCGGTGATCAACGAATATCCGACGCCTACGCAGCCCAGTTCTCCTGCGGGTATCACCGCAGGTCCCGATGGCGCGTTATGGTTCGCGGAGCAAACCGCGAATTCCGCCGCTGCCGATCCGAACCAGTTTCAGATCGGGCGCATCGCCACTGGCGGCGCGGTCACCGAGTTTCTAATCCCGCCGGTTACGATTGCCGGCTCTCCCGGTTATCCGGAGCCGCAGGGAATCGCAGCCGGCCCCGACGGCGCCTTGTGGTTCACCGGCTTGAACACCAGCACCATTGGGCGCATCACCACCTCGGGCGCCATCACCCAATATTTCATACCCTCTGGCGGAAATCCTCAGTGGATAGTGCAGGGCCCCGACGGCGCGCTGTGGTTTACGGAGCAGGCGTTTGGCAGCGCGCCAGCCGCCATCGGCCGCATCGACACAAGCGGCGCATTCACTGAATACACGATTCCCACGCCCGGCAGCAGCCCGATCCAGATCGCCGCGGGCCCGGACGGCGCGCTTTGGTATGCAGATGAGGGCGCAAACCAGATCGGCCGGATCAGCACCAGCGGCGTGTTTACCACGTACGATTTGCCGACTTCTGGCGCCAATCCGTTTGGAATTACCGCCGGACCGGATGGCGCGCTGTGGTTCACCGAAGGCGCAGCCAACGAAATCGGCCGCATCACGACTTCAGGAGGGGTTACCGAATACCCGATTCCAACGTCGAGCGCTGGTCCGGAGGCAATTACTTTGGGACCGGACGGCGCTTTGTGGTTCACCGAAAACAGCCCCATTCCCGGTCAGATCGGCCGCATTACTACTTCGGGCAATGTAGTCGAATACATGACCCCCACACCCTTCAGCGGCCCCTTAGGAATCACGACCGGACCTGACGGCGCTTTGTGGTTCACCGAAAATGACGGAAATAACATCGGCCAACTCATTCCCGTGTTGACGCTAACCTGCAGCCTGCCACCGGGCCAAGTAGGCGCTGCTTACTCGGGAAGTTGCATGGCAGTTAGTGGGAAAACGCCGTACACTTACTCGATCAGCGCCGGGGCCCTACCCGCGGGACTGGCTCTGAATGCCTCCACCGGCGCCGTGACGGGAGTGCCTACCGCGGGGGGAACCTTCGCTTTCACTGTGCAAGTCACCGATAGCTCCTCACCTCCGCAGACGGCCACACAGCAGATCACGGCGTTCACCGTTGCGGTCAGGACGCCGCTGCTATTGGCCTGTAGCATTTCGAGCTCGCCGCAGGTGAACGTTCCATTCTCGGCAAGCTGTACGGCTTCCGGCGGTGTGCCGCCCAGCACGTATGCCATCAGCGCCGGGGCGCTTCCTCCAGGGCTATCCCTGAACGCTGCTACGGGCGCGGTCACAGGCACGCCCACCCACTACGGGCCGTACTCTTTCACGGTGCAAGCCAAGGACAGCGGAATACCGCCGTTCACCGCGACGCAATCTATATCCGTCAACGTGCTTCCCGCCAAGCTGACGATTTCGTGCAATCTTTCGAGTCTCGCCGAGGTGGGCATCGCGTACTCGGAAGGCTGCATCGCTGCGGGCGGCATCCCGCCGTACACGTTCTCAACGGGCAGCACGTTCTTGCCGGGCGGCCTGAGCCAGGATCCCACGACGGGAGCCATCACCGGCGTGCCGACCACCCCCGGGACCTCTTCATTCATTGTGCAGGTGATGGACAGCGGCCCACCCGTGCAGACCGCTACGTACGCCGTTCCGAATTTCAGCGTGATTGCTCCGCCCTTGGCCATTGCGTGCGACTTCTCCAATTTCGGGAAAGTGGGCGTGCCCTATTCGACTTCCTGCGTGGCCTCGAACGGCGCATCGCCATACACATACTCAATCGGCGCGGGAGCATTGCCGGCCGGGCTCGTTCTGAATGCCTCCACGGGCACGGTCACTGGCGCGCCAACAGCTTCCGGTCGATTCTCCTTCACGCTGAAGGTGGTCGACAGCCAATCGCCGGCCGCGACGGCGATCCAGAACGTAAATGGGTTCCTGGTTCAGCCGGCTGTTTTGACGCTCGCAACCTCCATATTTCCGAACGGCGCGGTGGGCCTGCCATATTCCGGCGATCCGTTGGCGGCGGGCGGTACGTCTCCATATACATGGTCCGTAAGCGCCGGGAGTTTGCCCGCGGGCCTGATGCTTTCTGCGATCACAGGAGCGGTGACAGGCACGCCGACCGCCAGTGGCGCGTTTTCTTTCACGCTTTCGGTAAAGGACAGCAGCTCGACGCCGGAAACTGCGACGCAGGCATATACAGGAACGATAGCGGGACCAGTCGCCCCGGAGTTCGCGGAATATGCGCTACCCACGGCGAGCGGCGCGGATGGGATCGTGCCCGGGCCGGATGGCGCGCTGTGGTTTACGACGGCCGATCAACCGCTGGGTAACCAGATTGGCCGCATCACCACCGCCGGCGTGATCACCAATGTATATCCATCCCCGAACGCGCTGAATAGCATGCCGCAAGGGCAAAGCATTACCGTCGGGCCCGACGCGAATTTGTGGTTTGCCGAGGCGGATGCCGCCAGAATCGGCCAAATTACAACGGGCGGCGCAACCATTGATTTTCCAGTTGCGACCAGCGCGTGCGAGCCCGCCTCCATGGCGACCGGATTGGATGGATCGCTATGGTTTACCGAAGAGAGCGCGAGCAAAATCGGCCGGCTAACCACGGCCGGCGTTATTACGGAGTATCTGACGCCAACTGCATCGAGCGGTCCTCGCGCCATCGTCGCGGGACCCGATGGAGCTTTGTGGTTTACAGAAAATGCCGCCAACAAAATCGGCCGCATCACGACTGCCGGAGCGATCACGGAATATCGCATCACCAGCGCAGCGAGCGGGCCCGCGGGCATAACTGTAGGTCCGGATGGCGCGCTGTGGTTTACAGAAAACGCGGCGAGCAAAATCGGGCGTATCTCGATTGGCGGCGTGGTCACCGAATATGCGACTCCGACCGCCGCCACCGGGCCGGAGACGATCGCGGCCGGTAACGACGGCGCGCTATGGTTCACCGAGACTTCCGCGAATCAGATCGGCCGCATCACGACCGCGGGCGTGATGACCGAGTATGCGATCCCGACACCCGCGAGCGGGCCGCAGGGAATTACGCTCGGCCCTGATAACGCGCTATGGTTCGCCGAAAATAGCGCGAGCAAAATCGGCCGCATCACCTTTGTGCCGCAGATCATGCTGACGTGCAGTTTCCCGGCAGGCGCCTCGCAGGTTGGTACAGCGTACTCGGCAACTTGCACCGCCTCTGCCGGGACAGCGCCGTATACATTCTCCATCGGCGCCGGCACTCTGCCTACGGGATTGACTTTCAACCCTTCCACGGGCGCCATCACCGGAACGCCAACGGCCCCGGGAACGTTCACTTTCACGGCGAAGGTGGCCGACAGCAGCGATCCCGCCCAGACCGCGACGCAGACAGCCACCATTACAGTGCTGCCTCGGCCATTGATGCTAGCGTGCAGTCTTCCGGGTAGCGGGCAACTCGGAGCCGTGTACACAGGCATGTGCCAAGCTTCCTTCGGCATGCCGCCGTACACGTATTCGGTAAGCACCGGCGCTCTGCCGCTTGGCTTGACTCTGAGTTCCTCGACGGGTGCTGTTGCCGGAACGCCAACCACGCCGGGTACGTTCTCGTTCACGGTGAGCGCCACAGACAGCAGTTCACCCCGCCAGATAGCTGCGCAATCGATAACGCTTGTCATTAAGTTAGGAACTGTTACGGGAACCGGCACGCCGCTTTTCACTTTAAGCGGTTTGCCGAGTTCGCAGACGCCCGGCGAAAACCTTACAAACGCAAGCCTGGTCTTGAACCAGGCTGCCTCGTCCGCGATTAACGGCACGGTGACGCTTAGTTTTACTCCCTATGCTGGCGATTCCGGCTTGCCGAGTTCGAGCTACGCCGACCCCGCGCTGCAGTTTGTCAACGGCAATGGCCACGGACTAGGGACCACTTACAATTTCACGATTCCTGCATCCGCGACCGTCCTTGCGTTGCCCGAAATAGATCCCGGAACTGTCGCCGGCGAGATCACGCTTACGGTCACAGTAGACGACCTCACGGAAACGACATCCAACGTGACTGTACAGCCCTCGGCGCCTATTATCGAATCCGGTAGCGTTCAGATAATGAACCTAACGAGTTCTGGCTTCGATGTGGAGCTGGTCGCTAACTCGTCGACGCGCGACCTTACGTATGCAACGTTCACCTTTACCCCGGCTTCGGGGGCCACAATTCTGGGCGACACGGCTTTCACCTTTGACGTAAGCTCGCTTTTGAGTTCCTGGTTCGCAAGCAGTTCAGGACTTAGTTACGGCGGCGCTTTCTCGCTCACCGTGCCGTTCCAACTCAGCGGCCCGGCGAGCGCCATCCAATCCGTGTCTGTAACACTGACCAATTCAGTCGGGGCCTCGACTGCTGTAACAGGGACGCAATAATTGCGACGATAAGCTCACTGCGAGGAAGGTAGCGTCACATTGCGACGAATCGATTGGGAGAGATTATTTGCACGGAGAGATGGGCCGGGCTGCTGAACAGAGAACAAAGCGGCCACGCCAATGGCGTTGGGACGTTGCCACGATGGTGCGGTTGCCACGGATGCGGCGGTGCGATCGCTCCGGCGACAATGCATGGCGACTGACCTGGTTACGAGAAGACCCACGGTCAACGGATTCGCTCGAGCCATATCCAACCCAACCGCCTCAAAAGCTTCAGCCGCTCGCGTCAGCCGTTTGGGGCGCTGCGCAGCGGGTGGCGCCCCATCACAGGTTTTCAGTCGAAGTACGGCTATATCGCCGTCGGTCATCAGTGGGGAAACTCCATCGTCAACGACTTTTAGGGAGAGCCGCGGAAAAAGTGAAGCTGCTTGAACACAGCCGCTGAACCATAAATCGTTCACAACCTTTGCACGTTCATTGTCGATGGAAAGATCGATCTCGTGCGTGACGTGCATATCGCGAATCGTGTAGCCGATGTCTTCAGTTGCAGCACCAAGCCACGTGTCCGAGTCAAGCTGATTCCAAAGCCGGACATGGTGGCGTTTCGCGATGGTGTTTAAGCTCTTCTGATAAGTTCGCGTCGCGCGAACACCGTTCAGCGTTAACGGCGCCATCGGAAGATGGCTGTAACCCATGCGCTGCACCAGACCGTGGTACATGCGGAAGAGAGCCAGCACCCCGCGTCTGTTCTCTCCGGTCCAATCTGCGTCGTGAAAAGCAGCGTCGACCTGTTTCGGCGTGCCGAGCAGCAGAATGTTCACGAGATCCGATGCCTGGTTACGTCCGGACATCGTCTGCTGCACGGGCCCTGTCGCAAGCAACTGTTCAACGCGGTGCTCGTCGTCTTCAGAAAGAGGCGGCGCTGTTTGTCCGATAGACGGCGGCAAGTCCATCGAGAGCGAACTCTCCAGTTGAACGAGAAGCTCGGTACCGCTGGGCAGATAGATCTCCGAGTCGGGTGAGCGGGCTATAACTAGCTTCACGATCGCGGCGGGCGCGGTTAGTTCTGTGTGGAGGAGCAGGGTCGAAAGCGCAAAGGAGACGGCTGAAGAAACGTTCGCTACGGGAAGAATGCCATGAATATTACCGGCTGGATCGACTCGTTCCCGCGCGTCTTCGATTTCGCGAATCTTTGTGGAGATGGGGAACCGCCGGCCGTCTGACAACGTTATCGAGCCAAACCGAAATGCAAGGCGAGCGGTTTCGTGTTTCAGCCCCAATCCGAGTCGTTGAACGTGATCGATTGAGCCGGAAAGGCTTGCGTCGGCCAACAGGACCTGCCGATCCTCCGCAAGTACTGGTGCGATGATCGTGCCGCTAACCGGGTCGCCCGGCTTAGATACTCGTGAGCCTACGGGCGTGGACAGCCGGACTTCCAAAGATGTTCCCGCTGGTATCACAGCCTCCTCGGCCCAGCACGGAAACACGCCGAAGAGACAACAGGCACATACCAGAGCAACCGCTGTCAAACGCGGCTGAAACTGACCGGAAGCTGAGAGTGCGAGTGGGTGCATCAATCGAATTGGTTTGCGATTTAGGATATTGAGCAGCGTCGAAGTTTGATGCTTTGAGCCTCTGAAATATAGCATGCGAATGCGCGAAGCGAACGAGTACATCGCGCCTGCGCTCGCCCGTACGAATACCTGTACAAGGGTCAAGAGAGATCAACTATGTCAAGAATGCTCAGGCGGGCCGCCCCGTGGGGCTGCGTCACGAACTCTTGATCTCTCCGACAGCATTGATTTCAATCGGCGCCGTATCGCTCACACGCAAGAAAAGTGTGCTTGGGTTTTTCAGGCCCCATTGGACATACGGCACGCTGAAATCGGCGATCGCAGTGACACGATTGCCATTGATATCGGCTTTGACATTCATCGTAAGTTCGTGCGCTGCGCCATGGATTGTGAACGTGCCGTGCAGCTTAAATTCGGAGTGACCGGCCAAATTCACCTTGCCATCAATACGGTCAGGCGTGAAAGTGATTTCTGGATAAATCTCACTCTGCAGAATGTTCTTGTTCATGCGGCTGTCACGCGCGTGACTGCCGCTGTGGCCGCTTGCTCCGTTCACCACAAGCATGCCTCCGGCTTTGCCAGAAGTTGGATCGAACCATAGATCGCCCTTTGTCAGCTGGAACGTGCCATGCACGGTGTGCAGGACATCGCTGATGGTGAAGTTCACTTTCGTGATACTAGTGTCCAGTTCGACTCGAGTCTGCTGCCCAAGGAGAGAACTGGCCGCCAGCGGAACAATAACCAGGAATCTCACTGCGCGGCTACCTCCCAACCCAGCACGCGGAATCCGGAACGTCGAGCCGCAATCGCAGCAGCTAAACCAGCGGGGCCGCCGCCCAAAACAAAAACGTCTGTATCGTGCATCTCCGCGGTCAGATATTGGTCACGCGCCGCGCCAGGCCCAGCGCCTCGCTCCAAAAAGTGCCCGGCGAGTGTGCCGACTCCACCACTTGTGCAACTGCGTCCACAAACGTGTCGATCTGCTCTCGCGTGACCGTCAGAGGAGGCGCAACCTTCAGCACCATGAAGTTGTTGCCGCAGATTTGAGCGAGAATCCCGTGATCGCGGAACAAGCGCATCACGAGCACCTGGCCGAACATCGCGGGATGAATCTTGACGAACACCTCGAACGGCGCCCGCAGGCTCAATTTTTTCGGCGCACGAAATGCGATACCTGAAAAGAGCCCCTCGCCCCGGATCTCCTCGACCATTTCGAAATTTCCCAGCGACTTGCCAAGATGCTGGCGCGCGTAGTCTCCCATAACGGCGCTGTGCGCCTCGCACCTCTCGCGCTCCAGCGCGTCAAGCACAGCTAGACCGACGCGCATCGCCAATCCGTTCTCAGAGTATGTCGAGGTATGAATCAGCGATCTGCGTAGGGAACCGTAAACGGAACGGTGGACCGCTTCGGTCATCAAGACGGCGCCACTTGGCACCAGACCGCCACTTATGGCCTTCGCCAGCACGATCATATCTGCATCGACGCCGTAGTGATGTGCTGCCAGGAATTTGCCGGTGCGATAAAAGCCCGTCTGCACTTCGTCCAGGACAAGCAGCGTGCCGTGCCTTTTACAGAGCGCCTGCGCTTGCTGCAAGTATTTGTTGTGCGGTACGCGGATACCCGCCTCGCCCTGAATCGGCTCCAGGAACAGCGCAGCATATCTTTTCGTCTTCAGCTCTCGCTCAAGTGCGTCGAGGTCGTTGAATGGAACCTGCTGTGTCCCGGGTAGCAACGCCCCGAAGCCTTGTTTCCAGAACGCGTCGCCCATTAGGGAAAGTGCCCCGCACGTCAACCCGTGAAACGCGCCTTCGGCATAAAGTAGTCCTTCGCGTTTTGTGTGTGCCTTGGCGAATTTTATCGCTGCTTCGACGCCCTCGCTGCCGGAACTGCAGAAGAACACCTTTCTGACGTCGCCTCCGGCCAAGGCGCAAAGGCGTGCCGCCAATTCGCCTGCCAATTCGGGAACATGGCTCTGCAACATAGCCGGGCCGCGCCGGTCCAATTCGTCTTTGACAGATTCGATAATCGCCGGATGATTGTGGCCGAGATTGTGAACGCAATATCCGGATAGAAAATCCAGGATTCGGCGTCCGTCTGCTGTAAACAACTCCGTACCCACGCAGCGCTCGTAGCGGACGTCCATCTGCAACAGCTTCAAGAGTCGAACCCAATACGGATTCACTGCGGTCGAATATTGGTCGTCGGATTTCGTTCTAGTGAAATGGTTACGGTTTATGTCTTGATTTTGCTGCAGCGCCGCAGGCATGCTTCACCCCAAGAGTTCATGCGCCGTTTGTGTCGGTACTTATTCGACGTTAGCTCCGCGTTCCGGGGTTGCTAAACACAGGATAAATACGTCTGTTCGAGCAATACTCGTCGCAACGCGCCGCATTCGCGAGCGAACTATGTACCGAGACGCATTAAAGCACGACTTGCCTGCCAAGCTTCGTTCCGTCCATCCTGCACAGTAGTGAGACGAACGGAGTCTATTCTCGTTGCGACGAGCACGTGAGGAAGACAATCGGATTCTCCACCTTGGCGAACCCCGCGCGCGAGAGCTCCTACATAAGCTTCCAAGTCGCGCACGTTTATCGCGAAATTAACTTCTTGTGCGATTGAATAACGGAATTCTCGAAATCTATGCTCAGGGGAGAGGAAAAAAGTAGTGAACAGAACTGGGGTGTTGACGTGGGGAGGGCTGGGTCTCGTGCTGGTTTCTGTTGTAGCGCACGGCCAAAATTTAGATTGTTCGACCACGCGCAGTGAACCGCTGGTGGGTCCCACCTCGCAAACAAGCAGCGATTACGATCGCCCTGTGTCGTGGAAACTGCTCGCGCCTAACATCCTGTGCGATCAAAAAAGCATCTGGTTGTTCCCTGTTCGTCTTCCCCAAAATGACAATTGGGCGCCGGCTCTAGGTGTCGTTGGAGGTACAGCGGGATTACTCGTTTTGGATCCCAGCGAAGGACGCTATTTCCACCAGACATCCGCTTACAGCGGTTTCAATCGCGTATTCACAAGCAAGGCGACGGCAGTAGCAGAGATATTGGTTCCCTCCTCGATGTACTTGGCTGGGTGGCTGCACAAGGACGGGCATATGGAAAGCAGCGCGCTTCTTGAAGGAGAGGCGGTTGCGGACGCCGAGATTGTGGCAACCGCGTTGAAAGACATCACGAGCCGGAAAAGACCATACTCCTTCAGCTCCACCCAAAATTACGCCGATTCCTTCTACGATCATGCAGGCTCCAAAGTGATAGGAGGTGGGGGGTTCCCGTCAGGCCATACGATCGCCGCGTTCGCTATCGCAACTGTGATCGCGCACAGATACAGGCAGCAGCGGTGGATTCCGTATGTAGCCTTCGGCGCCGCAACGGCCGTAGGCTTCTCGCGCCTTTCGCTTTCCCAGCATTTTGCTTCGGACGTATTCGCGGGAGCCGCGCTCGGATATTCAATCAGTAGGTTCGTCGTCCTTCGGTACTAGATTAGCCCCGACAAGCCTCACAACCAGGCCTACTGCCGCGGCTTAGCGGCTTTAGATCCCAGCCGACGATCGGTCGGATTTCGGACGTATATGTTCGTGGATCCCAGAGCTTTGCGTTATAGCTGAATTCGAAGTTTGCTCCATAGGGCAGCTTCATCAAGGAGGCGTCGTACGATGATCGTCAGGGGATCGCCTGATGCGCTTGTTGCTGATCGAAGACGAAGATGAAGCGGCCCTGATGATCGCAAAGGGTTTGCGGCAAGAGTTGCACACCGTAGACGTCGCGGAGGATGGCCTCAAAGGTGTGCGGAACGCTTCTTCGTCCGAATACGATCTCATCATTCTCGATATTCGTCTGCCCGAAAAAGACGGATGGGAGGTCTGCCGGGAGCTGCGCACAGGTGGCCTGCAAATTCCGATTCTGATGTTGACCGCAAGCGGGAGCTATCAAGATCGCGTGAAGGGTCTTGATCTTGGAGCGGATGATTATCTGGTGAAGCCGGTCGACCTTGACGAGTTGCTCGCAAGGGTGCGCGCCCTTCTACGCCGAAGACCGCTGCTACAAAAGCCTGTTCTCAAGCTGGATACGCTGGAGATTGACACCCGATCTAAGACGGTCCGGAGAGCAGGCCAGTTTGTTCGTGTAACAGCCAAGGAATATGCCCTATTGGAGTGCCTCGCCCGAGACCCGGACACTCTGCTCGATCGCGAAACGATATCCGAACGCGTTTGGAACGAGCCGTATGATCCGTTTTCAAATCTGATCGAGGAGTACATCAAGCGTCTCCGCAAAAAGATCGATATAGTGGGGCAAAAGCCGCTGATCCACGCGCGGCGCGGGGAAGGTTACATCCTCACTGCTCGAGAATTCGCTTGAGGCTGGCGGGAGACAGCCTCGCTTTCGCGAGCCGGGATGGCGATTTCAAAGATGGTTCGGCCCGGACGCGATTCTACCAACCGCAATGCGCCCGCATGGCTGTCCACGATCGATTTCGCGATGGCCAATCCCAAACCTGCTCCCGTGGCGGATTCAGTAGACGGCTTGCCTTCCCGAAAGAACCGCTCGAAAACATGCGCTTGTGCAGCTTCGGCGATTCCGATACCAGTGTCCGTGACCGTGCAAACCCATTCGATGCCGCGCCTGAACAGTGATACTTCGATGTCGCCTTCGGCTGGCGTGAACTTTACCGCATTGTCGAGCAATACCACAACGGCCTGAGTAAGAAGATTGCTATCGCCCATGCATTTCGCTTCCGGCAAATTGGTGATTCTCACCTTCTGCCGTTTCGCCGTGGCGAGAGGCTTGGCGGCGCGCACCGCTTCGGCGACCGCGTCATCGAGATACATTTCCTTGCTATTCATCTTGAGCGAGGCGGAATCTGCTTGTGAAAGAAAAAACATCTCTTCGACCGCCCTTCGAACCTGGAGCATTTGCTTTTCGATAATCCGCAAGGATTCCTTGTAGTCTGCCGAAGTTGGATTGGGATCGCGATTGATTACTTGAGCCGCGGCGAGAGCAATGCTAACGGGAGTTCTGAGCTGATGAGACGCATCAGCCATGAAGCGCCGCTGTAGGTCAAAGGCTTGCTGTAGCCGGCCTAACAAGGCGTTAAACCGCGATCCCAACAGCGCGATTTCACCTGTACCTTGGTCTACCGTTACTCGTGCGCTCAAGTCTGAGAAGCTGATACCCTCGATCACTTGAGCGAACTCATTCAGAGGGCGCAATGACCTTTTCGCGAGGAAATACCCGCCGAATCCCGCGGCAGCGAGGCCGAGCGGAACAAAAATGAACAACGCTGTCCGCGCCTCTTTGAGTTGTGCCAAGATCGGGGCGATCGGCTTAGCGGCATAGATTTGATAGGTGATGTGGAATTTCGGAGCCGTAAATGAGCTCGTTGAAATTCGAAACCCGTCAATGACGGCGCCGTTCCTCAACGAACGTTTAGGCACTCTCCGGAGATCTAGATGGCGATCGATGCCGGCTTTGAAATCGCTGCATCGTTCTCCTTCGCAGATCAGAATCTGCGTGTCTCGCATTGCGGCGCTCTGATCTTCGCTCAGCACCGATTGGATATCCGCTTCGCCGCCGGCCGTTGTCGAGTGCTCCGTCAGCTCATGCTCGGCTGACATGGATGTCGCCGCGGTTGCAACCTGCAAGGCTGCGTCTAGCCGTCGATAAGCATCATTCTTCTCAATGAAATAGAGTGACAGGGCAAGCGCGATAACAATCGCGCCGAACATGGTTGTGAAAACGATCGTTAGTTGCGCTCGTACGGACATTCAATCAGCTTTGTGGCCGCCTGGAGGATAAATAACCGGTGAATCAATCCCGTCAAGCCGCGCACGCACCGCCTTGATCTTACCGATTCGGGCGCCACCCCCGCCGGCCTTCTTCAAATCCGCCGGACTTGGAACTGTCCGAAATTCCCGACGCAATGGCGACTGTAAGCTATTGATTTAACCTGGCGGAGAGAGTGGGATTCGAACCCACGATAGAGTTTCCCCTATACACGCTTTCCAAGCGTGCGCCTTCAACCACTCGGCCATCTCTCCTGTATCCGCCCCCGCGCCGCCCCTGCATCCCGCGTTGCCGCCCTCAGTCTAGCATCGCGAGCCGCGATTCAACCCAAATCGAACTTCTCGTGATTCAATGCCGGATCGCTTCTCACCAGCACCGGCCGCTTGAGAACCTCTTCGAGCTCCTCCAGATATTGGTTGTCTCGCGCCTTCAGCACCTTCGCGACGTCCGGATGCACCCGTAGCACCGCATCCTTCCCATCCAGCGCGCTTGCGATCTTCTGCGCCTCCACCAAAATCTCGCCGATCACCGTCTGCACGCTCTTCACATATCCCGCGCCTTCGCAATACGGGCACGGCGAGCACAGCGTCCGCTCCAGGCTTTGCTTTACCCGCTTGCGCGTAATCGCCACCAGGCCGAAATCGTTGAACTGCAAAATCTTGTACGGCGCTTTGTCCGCCCGCATCGCTTCTTCCAAAGCCTGCATCACCCGCTGGCGGTTCTTGCGCTCATCCATGTCGATGAAATCGACCACAATAATCCCACCCAGGTCGCGCAGCCGGATTTGCCGCACAATCTCTTTCACGGCCTCGGTGTTCGTCTTGACGATCGTATCTTCCAACCGGTTCGACTTGCCGACGTACTTTCCCGTATTGATGTCGATGGCCACCAACGCCTCGGTCTGATTGATCACGATGTAACCGCCGCTCTTCAACCACACCTTGGGCCTCAGCGCCTTTTCCAGTTCTTGCGTGATGTTGAACGCATCGAAGATGGGCGTTGTTCGCGTGTACATCTTTACGCGCTGCACAAGCTCCGGCTGAAAGCGCTGCATGAAAGTAACTACGTTTTCATACATCTCCTCGCTGTCCACCCAGATCGCCTTGAACTCATCCGTCACCTGGTCGCGCAAAACGCGCTGCACGATGTCGAGGTCGTAGTGCAGCAAAACCGGCGCCGGTTTTTTCTCCGCCTTCTGCCGGATGTCCAGCCACAGGTTGTAGAGAAAACTCATATCGGCCGCGATCTCCGGCTCCGGCACGCCTTCCCCTGCCGTCCGGACAATGAAGCCGCCGGTCGTCCCCGGACGATGAGCCTGCAAGATCCGCTTCAAACGGTAGCGTTCATCGTCGCTCGCAATCTTGCGCGAGACGCCCAAATGCGCCACGCTCGGCATGAAAACCACGTATCGCCCCGGTAGCGCGACGTGGGAAGTGATTCTCGCCCCCTTCTGCCCCAGCGGTTCTTTGGCAATCTGAACGATGATCTCCTGGCCCGGCTTCAACAGTTCCGAGATGGAAGGCATCGCTCGCTCCGGCCTTTCCGCCGAACGTTCTTCCTCGGTGTCGCGCCGCGGCTCCCGTCGCGGTTCGGTCTGCATCGCCGCCGCCGCTCCCGCCCCCGTGCTGCTGGATTCACCGCCGCCCGCCAGAGTACTCTCCTGCTGCCCGAACCGATTGCCTCCGCGCCTGCGTCTCATCCGCCGTGAAACGCGGTGCATATATCCGCCGCCGCGCTCGCGCACCTCGGCCGTTTGCGGCCCGGATGTCTCCCCGGATCGCTCGGTCGCCCCGTTTTCGGGCGCGCCCGCTTCTTCCAGGCCCAGGCGATCTCCAATTTCAATGGTTTGAAATTCGTCTACTTCAAGCGCTTCGCCTTCCGCCAGCCCGGCCAGCGGCTCACCGCCGAATTCTTCCGCGGTCGCCTGCTCCGGATGCCTATCTTCGCGCTGCGGAATTTCTACCACGCGCGCTTCAGCGGTTCCGAACGGCCTCGCCTCCAGCCCCCCAAAAGGCTGATCCTCGGCTTCTTCGACCGGTTGATCTTCTCTGACCTCTTCTATTTTTTCTTCTTCGGCTTGCGGCGTTAAATCGTCATTGTGTCCGAAGATTTTATCCGCTAAGGCAAGTTCTTCGGCCTCTTCTTCGATAGCTTTCTGCTCCGCCGCTTCTTCTTCGGCCATCTCCAAAGCTTCGGGCGAGAGCTCTGTCTCCTCCGTTTCCTCGACGCGCTCGAACCGCCGCGATTCCCCCTCGTGCTCTTCGCCGCCGCTCGCACCGCGGTACTTGGCCAGCGATTCGCCCGGCAGAATCATGACATCGGAATCGGGTTCATCTTCGGACTCTTCTATCGGGCGCGCGCTTTCCTGCGGGCTCTCTGGAAAGCGAGGCGACGCTGTCGACGCTGCATATTTGTTCTCCGGGAACCCTCGCCCCCGTTGCCTGCGTCTTCGCGAGCGCCTGCCTCGGCGGTCTCCCCGATCCCCTCGAAATCCACGATCCTGTTCCGTGCGTTCGCCTGCCGCGCTCGGCGCTGCTTCCGCAACCGCTGCGACTTCCGGTTCGCCCGCTTCCAGGTCGTCTCCCGCGGCCTCGCCGCCCTGCTGCTCGGTGGCCTCCTGCCCCAGCCTGCGAATCGCGCGCGGTTCGGCCATCCGCTCCTCTCCCACTCGCTCCAGATGCTGCCGGCCGCCGCCTCGCTCCCGCCTTTCCCCTCGCGCGGGCTTCTCCTCCACTGTGTCGATGTCTTCGTTCTCTTCGAAGAAATCCGACACGTATAGGAACGTATCGCGCTCCAGCCCCACATCGACAAATGCGGATTGCATCCCCGGCAATACGCGTGTGACGCGTCCCTTATGGATGCTTCCGGCGAGCGAATACTCGTTCCCCCGCTGGAAATACACCTCGACGAGCTGATCCTCCTCGAGCACCGCTACTTTCGTCTCGTGGCGATTGGATCCAATCACCAGTTCTTTACTCATTTCTCACCGCCTCAATGGGTCGCGATGAGAGCAGCCACAGCCTCGGAGTTGCACCATTCCTGCATTCGTCCGCAGGCCATGTCAACGCAAACTTTCTGCCGCCGGCGCGGGACCCAGCGCACCGAATCCACAGTGCGCGAGCACATTCCGTGCTGCTTAATAACCCCACGCCTTGCGTCCGCTTACATCATTTCTGACGGTCGCGAAAAACTCTTTGCAATCCGAAATCTCTGTTCTACTCCGTTCGACCCCTATTCAATCGAGTCCAACTTTCAACTTGCTCGGCCGTCAGATTCAATTCACAAACCTGCGCAGCCTGACGCTATTCACTAATCCCAACATCAAAAAAATCGACCAGGTATCCGACCCCCCCGAACTCATCAACGGGAGCGGAATCCCGGTGATCGGCATCCGGCCGACCACCATGCCTACGTTAACTAACACATGAAACAACAGCAGCGCGGCCACGCCCATGCATATATAAAGCCCCGCCTTGTCGGTCGCCGTCTGCGCGTTCTGCACAACCTGCATGATGAGCAGGAAGTAAAGCGCCAGTGCGATCACGATGCCTACAAAACCGTGCTCCTCGGCGAACGAAGAAAAAATAAAATCCGTGTGCGGCACCGGCAAAAAGCCCAAGTGCGTCTGCGAACTCTCCTTTGCGCCCCGTCCCCACATGCCGCCGTTTCCGACGGCTATTCGCGATTGGATCACCTGAAAACCAGTCCCCTTCGGATCGCGGTCTGGATAAATGAAGCTCACCAGCCGGTCCTTCTGATACGGCTTAAGAAAATGATACCCAATCGGCAGCGTCACTAGCAGGATGGAGCCGATGATCAACAAATACTTCCATCGCAGCCCCGCCATCAGAATCCCGCACACCAGGATTGGCAGATAGGTTAAAGCCGTGCCCAGGTCGGGCTCTTTCATGACCAGGGCCATCGGTATCGCCACAAACCCTCCCAGCTTGGCGAGATCCTTCCACTCCAACGTCTCCGCTTTGATATCGGTTAGATACTTCGCAATCAGAAGAATCAATACAATCTTTACGAACTCGGAGGTCTGCAGCGTAAATCCGGCGACGTGAATCCAGCGAGTCGATCCGAAAACCTTATTGCCGATGACGGCGGTCGTCAACAGCAACGCCACCGCCCCGATGTAGAAATAAATCACCCGGCCGAGCAGCGAATGATAGTCGAAGGTTGCGATCACCCACATCATGACTAAGCCGCTCGCAACCCATACGATCTGCTTCCACCAGGCGTCTTCCCATTTCGTTCCGAGCGTCGCGCTGTAGATTTGAAGAACCCCCAGCGTGCAAAGCGCCAGCGTTACGATCAGCAGCGGCCAATCCAGGTCGCGTAAGGACCGGTACACTACTCGCCGCCTCCCGGCCCGGGAACTGCGAGCGCGGCCATGGCGGGTTGCGCGGCCTTTGAATCTACGCGCGGCCCGGCCGGCCGCAAACGCGCATTCTGCGCTTCCGCCGCTCGCGCTTTCTTATCGAAATAGGCTTTCATTACGTCGCGCACCATGGGAGCGGCGTACTGGCCGTGCTCTCCATTTTCGAACAACGTGGCCACCACGATCTGCGGTCCCTCCATCGGCGCGAACCCGACAAACCACGCGTTGTCCTTCATCGATTGCCCGAGCTTCGTTCCCTTCAGCACCTGGTTCGAAGCAAGCTGCGCGGTCCCCGTCTTGCCGCAAACCTTGATATTCGGCAACTGCGCCACGTGCCCCGTGCCGCCTTCGTTCACCACCGCATACATGCCCGAAACCACTTGCTGCACGTTCTCGGGATTGAAATTTCCTTCCCGCAGTAACTTCGGCGGAGTCGTTTTCACCAGGTGAGGCTGATACCAATGTCCCCCCACCCCAAGACCTCCCAGCGCCGCCGCCAATTCAAGCGGGGAAACCGTGATCGCGCCCTGACCGATCCCTACCGAAATCGTTTCGCCCGCATACCACTTTTGCCGGAACATTCGCATCTTCCAACGCGTGGAAGGCATCGTGCTTTCTCGCTCGTTCGGCAAGTCGATCCCGGTCTTGTGTCCGAAGCCGGCTAGCTCGGCATACTGCGCCAGGCGGTCGATCCCCAGCCTGTTGGCGACGTTGTAGAAGAACACGTCGCAGGACTGCTCGATTCCGTAATGCAGCGCGACTGTTCCGTGCCCGCCCTTCCTCCAGCACCCGAAGTAGTGACCGTAAAACGTGGCGCCCCCCGGGCAGTGGAATTGCGTCGTGGCGTCGATCACCCCCGTTTCGAGCCCCGCCAGTGCGGTAATCGGCTTAAACGTCGAGCCCGGCGCCAACTCGGCCTGAATCGCTCGATTCATCAGCGGCTTGTGCGGATCGTTGGCGATCTCGTTCCAATCGTCCCGCGTAATGCGCCCGGTGAATTTATTGGGATCGAAAGCCGGCCGGCTGACCATCGCCAATACCTCGCCGTTCCGCGGGTCCAGCGCCACCACCGCGCCTCTCTTCCCCTCCATCGACAACTCCGCCACAGCCTGCAAATCCAGATCGATGGTCGTGTGCAGGTCCTTCCCCGGAACCGCCTCCTGCGTCGTATCGGTCTGGCGCTCCCGTCCCATGTTGTCGACCAACACCCGCTGCTGCCCGTCCACTCCCCGCAGCGTATGGTCATACTCGCGTTCGAGCCCGTCCTTGCCGATAATGTCGCCCTGATGGTAATCGATGAACTGCGGCGAGTCCAATTCCGCTTCGCTGATCTCGCCCACGTACCCGGCTACGTGCGCGGCAAACCCATCCTGCGGGTATTGCCTCCGCCACGCTTTAATAAGTTGCATCTCCGGATACGTCTCCGAATCCTGATGCGACTCCACCCAGGCAATTTCATCGCGCGTCAACTGGTCTTTGATAATGATCTGCGGCGTGTTGCCCATGCGCCGGATCTTCTTGGCAAGCTCGCTGTAATCCAGTTGCAGCGCCTCCGCGATCGCCGGCAAGTGTTCCGGCTTGATCTCGTCGCGATTGAGCAGCAGCGAATAAGAAGCCTTGTTATCGACAATCACGCGCCCGTCGCGATCCAGAATCTTCCCCCGCGGCGCCAGGATCGGCGTGCTCTTGATGCGGTTGCGCTCGGCCGCCTCGCTGTAAACGTCTGGATTCTGAACCTGCAGCTTCCAGAAGCCGGAAACCAGGAAGACAAAAACAGCCGCCGTCAGATACTGGAAAACCGCGACCTTCCCCGATGCGCTATTAGGCTTGTCGCGCAGCAGCCGGTCCGGGGTAATCTCCTCGTCCCGCCGGTGCTCGCTCTGAAGAATTGCCACGAATGCTGTCCGAGTCTTGCAGGCCGCTTCGCGAGAGCTAAGCCGCCCCCGCTAGTTTCATTCTATCGAGCATTGCGAACAGCGGAATAGCAATTACCGCATTCAATGCTCCATGCACGAACGTTTCTTGTGGATCGAACGGCACCACTTGCCCTAGCAGCGCGCGGCGCATGATCCAGTAGAAAAAAGCGTGAAAAAAGTAAAAGAAGAAGCAGAGCACCATCCTTATGAAGGAGCTTTCCACGTTGAAGCGCAGGCTCACGGAGGCGGCGAAGTAGCCAACCAAGGTCTTGGTGATGCCGTACATGCCGATTGGAATGTTGGCGGGCGAAAGCGAATCTTCGGCCAGGCCCACAAACGCTCCGAAGAACAGCGACGCAATCGGGCTGCGCCGCATCAAGCCGAAATAAACCGTCAACAGTAGCGGCAGCTCCAGCCATTCCGTATTCGGTATCAGCCGCGGCAAATAGAACTTGCCGACAACCGCGATCAGCGTAAGAGCCGCGAGTGCGACTACCTGAAAACGATTGAACCAACTCTCGGCAACCGGCCGGGCCGTCAGCAGTTGATCGCTGGTTTCGTTCATCATTGCGGCGGAACTGGCGTCGGAGAAGAGTTCTGCCCGCTGGCGGGGGCAGCCTTGTGACGAGGCGCGCCCAGCGGAAGAACGGGGCCGCTCGCAGTGGTCGTCCGGGTTCGCGCCGCCGCCGTCGGCGCCGTGGAACTGCCCAGCGTTCCGTTTCGAGCGGAAGCGGATTGGCCCTCTGGATTCTTCGGCGCGGGCGATGCGCTTGCAACGGCCGCCCCTGCCTGCGATGGCGACGCCTGCCCTTGCGTCCCTTGCGCCGGCGTCTTCAAGTTGAAGTTCGGAACGTTCGACGTGTACGACCCATACTCATGTTTCTGCTCTTTGCCGAGAGCGTCGTATTTCTCCCGGATCTTGTCGGCCTCCGTTTGCGGTTTGGTGGTCTGCGCCTCCGTGCTGGTGCTTTCAGCTGGAGGGGCCGGCATGCTCTTGGTCGCCGTGTCTTCTTCCGCTGGCGCCGCGGGGATCGCTTGGTGCGCGCCCTGCAGCACCACCAGCACCTCCTCCGCGCCCCCCGGCGCTCCGCTCAGGTTCAGCTTCACGTCCTTCATGCCTTGCCCGGGCTGCACCGAAACGGCCGTTCCAACGGGAAAGCCTTTCGGGAAAATGCGGTCCTCGCCGGAGGTGAAAAACCATTCGCCCGCCGACAGCTTGTCTTCGTTTTGAATCTGCTCGACGGAACACTTGCCGCCCCCGCAATTCAGCACCCCGTGTATATGGTTCTTCTGCGATTCGACCCCCACTTTGAATGTCGGATCCGTAATCAGCAGCACCTGCGAGACCAGCGGATAAACCGCGACCACCTTGCCTACGATCCCATCCGGCGTCACCACCGCCATTCCCTTTTCGACTTCGCTCGTCGAGCCCCGATCGATGAACACGGCCTTGGCTGTCGCGACCGTGCTGTTGCCGATCACCCGGGCGGCGATGGTCTTCGATGGCGATTGTGCCTGGAATTTCGTAAGGGCGGTCGCATGTTCCGCGGTTCGAAGCTGGTTTCGGAAGTAGACGTTTTCGAGCCGCAACCGGTCGTTATCGGACTTAAGTTTCCGGTTCTGCTCGCGAACGTCCAGCAGAATGAAATAGTCCTGTAAGAATCCAATTGTGTTGCGCCGGATGGTTTCCACCGCCCCCGCCATGGGCGTGACAGCCGTGACCGCCCAAACCCGAATCAGGCGTTCATCCCGGTTGGTCCTGACCTGATAAGCCAAATAGAGAAGCTGTGCGACGACAACGACGAGCAGCACCGTCAGATTACGGTACCGGCTCAGCAGGGCTTCCATTGCTTCCTCTACCTACTGTAAGGGGTGCGGGCGACCGTGCCAAGGTTCTCTTTTAATCGCGCCCAACGGCCGCCGCCGCTCTCTGCGCTCGGCTATTCAATTGCGATTCGCCGCAAAAGTTTGAAGTCTGTCAACATTTTGCCCGTGCCCAGCACAACCGAAGCAAGCGGATCTTCCGCGATCGAAACCGGCAGGCCCGTGTCTTCCCGAATGCGCCGGTCGAAATTCTTGATCAGAGCGCCTCCCCCGGTCAGCACAATCCCCCGGTCGCTGATATCGGCGCTGATTTCAGGCGGCGTGCGTTCGAGAGCCACCCGTATGGCGTTGCAGATAGTGGCCACGCAATCCGCCAAAGCTTCCCGAATTTCGCTGTCTTCAATCGTGACGGTTCTTGGAACGCCTTCAATCAGATTACGGCCTTTGATCTCCATCGTCAGCGGCCGTTCCAGCGGATACGCTGAGCCGATCTGGATCTTGATCTGCTCGGCGGTTCGCTCGCCGATCAGCAGGTTGTATTTCCGCTTCAGGTAGTTCATGATGGCGTCGTCCATTTCGTTTCCCGCCACGCGGACCGATCGCGAATAGACGATGCCCGAAAGCGAAATCACCGCCACGTCCGTGGTGCCTCCGCCGATGTCGACCACCATGTTGCCCGACGGCTCCGTAATAGGCAACCCGGCGCCTATGGCCGCCACCATGGCCTGCTCCACCAGGTGCACTTCGCTTGCCTTGGCGCGATAAGCCGACTCGCTCACCGCGCGCTTTTCCACCTGCGTAATCTCGCTCGGCACGCCAATTACTATGCGCGGGTGCACCAGCATCTTGCGCCCGTGCGCTTTTTGGATGAAGTAGTTCAACATCCGCTCGGTGACCTTGAAATCGGCGATAACGCCGTCTTTCATCGGGCGAATGGCGACAATGTTGCCGGGCGTGCGGCCCACCATCTCCTTGGCCTCCCGGCCGACCGCCTCGATTTCTCCGTTGTTCTTGTTGATGGCGACAATCGAAGGCTCGTTGACAACTATGCCTTTCCCTTTCGCGAACACCAATGTGTTGGCGGTCCCTAGATCGATAGCAAGATCGGAAGAGATAAGACTGAAGACGGACCTGAAATTCAAATCCCGAGCGTAACATGAGAGGACGGATTCCGAGCATATGAAAATGACGCGCCGCGCCTGGCTTTCTTTCGCCATGCTGAGCGCCTGCGCGCGCAGGAAACCGACCGGTTACTCGGGCTACGCTCTCATCGCCACCGCGGGCGAGAACAGCGTCGCGGCGGTGGATCTGAGTAGCTTCCGGCTAGTCAAGCAGATCGATGTTGGCGCCTCCCCGTCGTCCATCGTGCCCATGCGGAATGCGAGCCTCGTGTTGACTCCCGAGACCGGCAGCGTTCACCTGCTCGATGCGGAGCTGAGGCGCGCGGCCGGCTTCCGGCTCTCCGACGAAGTCTCGGCCATCTGCGCCATGCCCGATCAGACGCGATTCGCCGCGCTAACCGGCAAGGCTCGGGAGCTGATCGTCGCCGACGCGGCGGCCCGCAAGATCGTCCGGCGGTTCAAGCTCGGGGGCGAACCGCTCGCGCTCGACGTCTCCCCAACCGGCTATGCGGCCGTTTCCACCGGCGCTCAGGGCGGGGTAGAGCTCTTTCACCTGGAGACCGGCCAGAGCTGGCGCGCCCAGATCCCCGGCCAGATCGGGGCCTTGCGCTTTCGCGCCGACGGCCAGCTTCTTCTGGTTGCAAGCCTCTACGACCACTCCTTGGCGGCGTTCCAGGTTCCCGGCCTGCAATCGATTGCCGAGTTGCCCTTGGGAATGGCGCCCGAAAACCTCTGCTTCAATTCCGATGCCGGACAGCTATTCGTTTCGGGCGACGGCATGGACGCCGTTGCCATCGTTTTCCCATACGACACGCTTGAGGTGGAACAAACCGTCCTCGCCGGGCGCGATCCAGGGACGATGGCGTGCTCGGCCGATCCGGCCTATCTCTTCGTGGCGAGCCACAGCGGCTCCGACGTCTGCATCTTAAATGTGGACACCCGAAAGGTCATCGGCATCGTCCAGGTCGGACAGAAGCCGAACTACATCGCCGTTACGCCGGATAACCAGTTCGCGCTGGTCCTTGAGGAGCTCTCCGGGGATATGGCCGTCATTTATATCCAAGGCATTCAGGCCAATCGCAACAAATCGGGAGCGTCGCTGTTCACGGTTGTTCCGGTGGGGGCGCGTCCGGTTCAGGCCGCTGTGGTGCCCAAGCAGCTTGGATGACCGCTAGCGCGGCCAACCCGGCGGTCTCGGTGCGAAGCACATTCGGTCCCAGCGAGCAGCCCGTCCAACCTTCGCCGCTGGCCCATTCGCGCTCCTGGTCGGTCCACCCACCCTCCGGCCCTAAGAGCAGCGCCACATGATCGGAAGCCTTCCGTTCCTGGGGCAGGCAGCCTAAGATCGGCGGCGCGCCCGAACTCTCATCGAGCATCAAACGCACACTCGCATCGATTTGCGTGCATCTTTCTAAACGAAATGGCAGCTCGACGCGCGGCAGATGGGCTCGGCGAGACTGCTGGCTCGCTTCGAGCGCGATCTTTTCCCAGCGGCTCCTCCGCTGGTGAGCGGCCTTCGCCAGCCCCTTTTCGGTTCGAATCGTCTCGATTGGTTGGATAGCCGACACTCCAAGTTCGGTGGCCTTCTCGATCAGCCATTCGAACCGTTCGAACTTGATGAGGGCAGCCAGCAGACACACCTGGACAGCAGGGGCAGGGGTGTCCAACTTCTCGAGGACACGGAAGGACACCAGGGATTTCCTAGCAACGTCTATTTCGGCCAGGTACAGGTCGCGGTTATCGGAAATCTCGTGTATCTGGCCCGGCTCGGCCCGCAGCACGCGAACCAGGTGCTCGGCCTCGCGGCCGGTCAGTTCGGCGCCCCCGCGGCGGATCCCCGGGACAAAGAAACGCCGTCGGGCCATCGGGCTATTTTACGAGACGCGGCTAGTACAATCGGTCGAAATGGATGTCTCGGAGTCGAGCAGCCGGCGCCGCTTGAGCGCTGTTGCGCTCGCCGTGATGCTCGGAGCCGCATTCCATTTGACTCTGCGGGCGCAGGATAGCGGCGGAATGTCGATGCCCGGAATGGCAATGCCGGGAATGCAGATGCCCCAGATGAACGCTGCCGAAATGTTTCTGATGCAGAACATGTCGGGGACTGCCATGAACCCGGCCTCCTGGCCGATGCCCATGGTGACGGACCGCTTGGGTTCGTGGACCGGAATGTTCATGGCTCAGGCGTTTATAGACGACACTCAGCAATCCGGCCCGCGCGGCGGCGACAAGCTGTATTCGACGAACTGGTTCATGGCGAATCTCGAGCGCCGGGCGGGTAACAACGGCGCGTTCGAGTTTCAGCTCATGCTTAGCCTGGAGCCCGCGACCATCACGGACCGCCGCTATCCGCTCCTGTTCCAGACCGGGGAAACTGCTTTTGGCAAGCCGATCGAGGATGGGCAGCACCCCCACGACTTCATCATGGCGTTAGGCGTTCAGTATGCGCTCTCTCTCGGCGAGAGCACGACTCTCGAATTCTATTTCGCGCCAGTGGGCGACCCGGCGCTCGGACCCATTGCCTATCCGCACCGCGCCTCAGCCATGGAACTGCCGCAAGCGCCCCTCGCGCACCACTGGCAGGACGCGACCCACATCTCAGACGAGGTGGTGACGGCGGGAATCGCGTATAAACAGCTCAAGCTTGAGGCGAGCGGCTTCTATGGCGCCGAGCCGAATGAGAATCGCTGGAACATCGACACGGGTCCCATCAACTCCTGGTCTACGCGGCTCTGGTATCTTCCGGGCAAAAACTGGGCAGCCCAGGTTTCGGTCGGGCATCTGGCGCATCCCGAACTGCTCGAACGCGGCGATCAAACCAGAAGCACTGCGTCGGTCGAATACTCTAAGCCGCTGCCCGGCGGGAGCTGGTCCACGAGCGCCATCTGGGGCCGCGACCATCATACTTACACCGCGCGTAACTTGAATTCCTATACGCTTGAGTCGGTTCTGCCCATCAAGCGAAAGAATTTCATTACCGGCCGCACGGAGCTGGTGGATAAGGACGAGTTGTTCGAAGGTCAGCCGCTGATCGAGCAGTTACTCGATACTTACTATGGAAGCACCTTCCGGGTTGGCGAGTTTACTCTCGGGTACACGCGAGACATCGGCCTTTTTAGCCACATAGAAACCGGCCTGGGCGCGAATGTAGAAGCTTATTCGCTACCCGCCGCTATCAAGCCCTACTACGGAGAACATCCGATTGGAGGCAATGTGTTTGTGAGATTCAGATTGAAGCCGCGAGCCTAGAAACATGAATTGCAGAACCTCCAGATTGCCTGCTGTGCTGATTCTTTCGCTTTTGTTGTCGGGATACGGCCGCCCGCAAAATGCGCCCCGTCCGCCTGGGCAGAACCCCAATGGCATGCGCGTCTATATCTGGGCGGGGCTCAAGTCTCATCTCCCGGGACAGCACGACTATCCGCAATTTCTGGCCGACTGGAGCAAGCTCCTGACCGAGCGCGGCGCGGTAGTGGATGGAGCGCTGCACCCGCCGAGCAGCGCCGATCTGGAGCACACGGATGTGGTCGTGATCTATAAAGGGGACGCCGGCTACCTATTTGAAAGCGAGCGGCCGGTCATGGAGGCGTTCGTTAAGCGCGGCGGCGGGCTCGTGGACTTCCACGATTCCTTATGCGGGCCGGACCCCGACTATCTGGCAACCCTGCTCGGCGGCGCCAAGAAGCATGGCGAGGTGAACTACACCCTGGACGCGCCTGTCCGCTACCAGGTTGTGGACGCGGCCGATCCGATCATGAAGGACATGTCGGATTTCACGATCCTGGATGAGGCATTTTTCAAGATGACCTGGGCAAAAGATCCCGCGATTCATGTGCTGGCCAATGCCCGGATCGCCGCGACTCACAGCGCGCAGGGCCACGAGGGAGAGATAGTGCCGCAGATGTGGACCTACGAACATACGCTCGCGGGCGGCCAGCCTGCCCGGGCGTTCGTCTGGATGCAAGGACACATCTACGCCAACTTTTCGAATTACCAGATCCAAAGAACATTACTCCGCGGTATCGCCTGGGCCGCCCATAAGCCGGTGGACGAACTGGTGAGTTATGGAAAGAAGGAGTAATTAAGTACCTTGCGCGTCCCCAGGCGAGCCGCCCGCGCGGCACGCCCTGACCGGCCCTCTTCCCACCCGAATCTCTTTCTTCGCTTCCCGAACCACGGCGCCTTGGCTCGCCTGTAACTGCGCATGCCCTAATCTCGCCTCAATCGCGCCCTTCGTCTTACTCGTTGACTTACTCTGTATCTTCGCTTCCTCGCCCGCCTCTTTCAAAATCTCCCGCGCGCACTGCTCCATCTGCTTCCGCACTCGCGCGATGTCCAGTTCCTCTTTCAGCTTGTCCTTCCGCAGCCCCCGCACTGCATAAAACGCCCGGTAAAAAGACCGTTCCGCTGTCGTCTTATACCGCGAATACAACTGCATCTGCTTATGCTGCTCCTCGGTCCAGTCCAGCGGATGCACCGCGGCCAGCTCCGCCTCCGCTTCCATGCACACGCGCTCGGCCCGCCGTAAGAACCAATCCCCCAGAATCACCCGCTCTATCAGCGACTCTCCCGCCTGTCCCTCCGGCTCATACTCGGCTCGCCATCCCGCCGCCAGCCGGTCGAAATCCTCCTGCAGCTCATCGCCCGCAATCACGCTCCGCGACCGCATCCCGTGCTTCCTCGCATTCTGGCTGGAATTCCCCTTGCCTTCCGGCGTCTTTGGCCCTGTTTGCCCCGGCATAGTCGCCCAAGTTTCTCCAAGGCGCCGTTCTCAAACCCCCGCCAAATCCTCCCATCTCTATGCCTGCATTGCACTTACATTCTTTTCCCTTGCTGTCATCGCTAGGCTCGCGGCCCTAGGCCGCCTCCTGCCATTTCGTTTGGCAAAAACGCGCATTGTTGCCGCCGCGCAGCGCCTGCCGCAGTTGATACCCTCGGGTGATGCCGGCTCGGAAATACATTCTGGCTCTCGATCAAGGAACCACTAGCTCTCGCGCGGTTCTGGTCGGCGGCGACGGGCGCGTGCTCGGGCATGCGCAAACGCCCTTCCGTCAGATCTTCCCGAAGCCGGGCTGGGTAGAACACGATCCGATTGAAATCTGGTCCTCGCAGGCCGGAGTCGCCATCGAGGCGCTTGCCCAGGCTGGCGTCAACTCCGATTCCGTTGCCGCCATCGGCATCACCAATCAGCGCGAAACCACGATTGTGTGGGACCGCAAGACCGGGGAGCCGATTCATAACGCCATCGTTTGGCAGGACCGCCGCACCGCCTCTTTCTGCGACCTGCTTCGCGAACAGGGCCATGAACAACTCATTCAGCGGAAGACCGGCTTAGTCATCGACGCCTATTTCTCGGGCAGCAAGATTCGTTGGATGCTCGACCATGTGCCCGGCGCAAGAGATCGAGCCTCCCGCGGCGAGCTTGCCTTCGGCACGGTCGATAGCTGGCTCATCTGGAAGCTCACCGGCGGCGCGAGGCACGTCACCGACGTCACGAACGCCTCCCGCACCATGCTCTTCAATCTGCACACGCAGAGCTGGGACGGCGACCTGCTGCGTCTGTTCGAAATTCCCGCTTCGCTGCTGCCCGAAATCGTAGCCTCCAGCGAAGAGTGCGGCAAGACCAGCGGCGTGTTGGAAGGGATTCCCATCGCTGGCATCGCCGGCGATCAGCAATCCGCGCTTTTCGGCCAGATGTGTACTCGCCCGGGAATGGCGAAGTGCACCTATGGAACCGGCAGCTTCATGCTGCTGAACACAGGCGAGCGCGCCGTCGCTTCGCGCAACAAGCTGCTGACCACCGTCGCCTGGCGAGTCCATGGGCGCGCCAGCTATGCGCTCGAAGGCAGCATTTTTATTGCGGGCGCCGTGGTGCAATGGCTTCGCGACGAATTGCAGATCATCCGCGCCGCCGAAGACATCGAGGCGCTCGCCGCCGGCGTCCAGGATACCGGCGGCCTGTATCTCGTTCCGGCCTTCGCCGGACTCGGCGCCCCGCATTGGGATCAATACGCCCGCGGCGCCATCCTAGGCTTGACCCGCGGGAGCAGTCGCGCCCATATCGCGCGCGCCGCGCTCGAAGGTATCGCGTTCCAAGTGGCGGACGTTCTCGCCGCGATGGAAAGCGATTCCGGAGCACCGATTCAAGAACTGCGAGTGGATGGCGGCGCGGCCCGCAATAACTTGCTGATGCAAATGCAAGCCGACCTCTTAGGCATCCCTGTTACACGGCCTTCGAATCCCGAAACCACAGTCCTCGGCGCCGCCTACCTGGCTGGCCTCGCCGTCGGCTTCTGGCCAGATCAGGCGGAGCTTGAGCGGCAATGGGCTGTCGATCGGCGCTTTGAACCGAAGATCGGCGCCGATGAACGAGCGCAGCGCCGCGCGGCCTGGTCTCGTGCGCTCGACCGCGCCCGCGAGTGGGAGCAGCCCTAATCTTCAAGAGAACGCCTTGACGCTCCGCCGTTCCGAGATCCTCGCCCAACTCTCCGACACCCCGGAGTGGGATGTCCTCGTCATTGGAGGCGGCGCAACGGGCCTGGGCGCCGCCGTCGAAGCGGCTTCGCGCGGCTACAGGACGCTGCTTCTCGAAGCGCGCGATTTCGCGCAAGCCACCTCTAGCCGCAGCACCAAGCTCGTGCACGGCGGCGTGCGCTATCTGCGCCAGGGAAATCTCAAGCTGGTGCTCGAAGCCTTGCGCGAGCGCGGCCGCATCCTGCGTAACGCTCCCGATCTCGCCCATTGCCGCGCCTTCATCGTTCCCGCGTATTCGATGTGGGACCTGCCGTTCTACAGTGTCGGACTCACGTTTTACGACCTGCTCTCCGGCGGCGAATCGCTCGGCCGTTCCAAGCTGCTCTCGCCCGCCGCCGTGCGCGCCGCCCTTCCCACCCTTCAGCCGCGAGGTCTTCGCGGCGGCATTCTCTACTACGACGGCCAGTTCGACGATGCCCGCTTCGCCATCGCGCTGCTGCGCACTCTGTTCGATCTCGGCGGCACGGCTCTCAACTATGCGCCCGTGTCGCAGCTGCTCAAAGCTCAGGGCCGGCTGCGCGGCGTCGCCGCGACCGATTCGGAAACCGGCCGCGCCTTTGAATTGAGCGCCAAAGTCGTCGTCAACGCCACCGGCATATTCTCGGACTCCGTCAGGCGCATGGACGATCCTGCGACCCCCTCGATCGTCACCGCCAGCCAAGGCACGCATTTCGTTCTCCCTCGCTCCTTTCTTCCCTCCGAAAACGCGCTCATGATTCCGCGCACCGCTGATGGTCGTGTCCTCTTCGCCATCCCGTGGCGCGGGCGCGTTCTGGTTGGAACCACGGACGATCCGGTTCCTAAGCCCGAGCTTGAGCCGCGTTCCACCCGGCAGGAGCGCGATTACCTGGTCGAGCACATCGAGCGGTTCCTCGGCCGCCGGCCCTTGCCCGCCGACGTCCTGAGCGTCTGGAGCGGACAGCGCCCGCTCGTTTCGCGTTCGTCGACGGCCAGCACAGCCGCGCTATCGCGCGATCACACCATCCTCATCTCGCATTCCCGCCTGGTCACCATCGTCGGCGGCAAATGGACTACCTATCGGAAGATGGCCGAAGACGTCATCGATCGTGCCGCGCCGCTCGCCGGACTGCCGCGTCTCGCTTCGAAAACCGCCAACTTGCGCCTACACGCCGACGAAGCTTCCACGCCTGCCGAGCCCCTTCATCCCGCGTTTGAATTCGGCAAAGCAGACGTGATCCGCGCCGTGCGCTATGAGATGGCGCGCCGCCTCGAAGACGTACTCGCCCGCCGCGCGCGCGCCCTGTTTCTCGACGCTCGCGCAAGCCTCGATGCCGCGCCTGCCGTGGTCCGCCTCATGGCCGCCGAGCTTCAACTCGATCCCGCCTGGGAACGCGACCAGCTCGTCGCATACAGTAGATTGGCTGAACAATACACCTTATGAACATAGACTCCGCGGTCTTGGGCGAATTCGTGGGCACCATGGTTCTGATCCTCTTAGGCAACGGCGTGGTCGGTGGCGTGCTGTTGGCTCGCTCCAAAGCCCAGAACGCGGGCTGGGTGGCGATCAGCGTCGGATGGGCCCTCGCGGTCTTCAGCGGAGTCGCCGTTGCCATCTCCATCGGCGATTCCGATGCCCACCTGAACCCCGCCTTCACGGTCGCTTCCGTTCTGATGACCGGCCACCCCGAGCGCCTCTTCACCTACATCCCCGCCCAGATTCTCGGCGCCCTCGCAGGCGCGGTTCTGGTCTGGTTGTTCTACCTGCCCCACTGGCGCGTCACTCAAAGCGCGGCCGAGAAGCTTGCCTGTTTCTCAACCGGTCCAGCCATCCGCAGCCTGGGCGCCAACTTCTTGAGCGAAGTCATCGGAACGTTCATCCTCGTGCTGGTTGCCTCCGCGCTCGTCTCCCGCCGTCTCGCCCCGGGCGGCGTCGCTCCAGGCCTGGGACCAATTCTCGTCGGCGCGGTGGTCTGGAGCATCGGCCTTTCTCTCGGCGGCACAACCGGCTATGCTATCAATCCCGCGCGCGACTTCGGCCCTCGTCTCGCCCACGCCTTTCTTCCCATCCCGGGCAAAGGTCCCTCCGATTGGGCTTACGCCTGGGTGCCCATCTTCGGCCCTCTCTGCGGCGCCGCCGCGGCCGCTCTCTTCATCCGCTGGACCGGAATCTGATTCCGCGCTCCGCCGCAATCCGCCACGTTACAATAGGGCTTACTCGATAAGTCCCGGGCCGGCCGCTTTCATCGCGGTTATAACCGCGTCTCGAACCACCAATGAATGAATTAGTGCGGGAAACATACCGCTATCGCGAATTGATTTGGGCTCTCGCCATGAAGGAGCTTAAGATCCGCTATAAGCGGTCCGTTCTCGGCTTCCTATGGGCCTTGTTGAATCCCATGCTGCTCATGCTGGTGTTGAGCGTTGTCTTCTCCACCATCATGAAGATCAACATCCCGCACTACGCAATCTTCCTGCTCAGCGTGCTGTTGCCCTGGACCTTTTTCTCCCAGTCGCTATCCTACGCGGTCGAATCCATCGTCGGTAACGCCGACCTGATTAAGAAGGTTCGCGTGGCGAAGCTGGTCTTTCCAGTGGCGGCCGTGGCCTCCAACATGATCAACCTGCTGCTGTCGATCATTCCGCTGGCGCTGATCGTTGTGCTCATGGGTCACCCCTTTCACCTGACCTGGATCTATCTGCCGGTGCCGCTGCTCGCGCTTACGATCTTCACCCTGGGCGCAACTTTCTTCTTCGCCGCCGCCAATGTCTATTACCGCGACGTGGCCCACATCTTGCAAATCGTGCTGCAGGCCTGGTTCTATATCACGCCCATCATCTATTCCATCGATTTCTTCCCCGAAAAATATCGCTGGATTTTCAAGCTCAATCCCATCCAATTTGTTCTGAATGGCTTTCGGCTCAGCGTCTACTACGGCCTGTTGCCTACGCCCGAATCGATCTTCGCGTCGTTTCTTTGCGCCTTCATTGCGCTCTTCATCGGCTTCGCCGTGTTCCGGCGCCACCAGAACGACTTCGTGTTCTACGTTTAATCGCGCATGGCATCTGAATCGGTTCCCATCCGGCTGCAAGGCGTCACACAGCGCTATCGCGTCATCAGCGAGCGCCCCGACACCATTCGAGAGCTCTTCTCGCGCTTCTTCCGCCACAAGACCAGCTACCACGATTTCGACGCGCTCAAAGACATAAACCTGACGGTTGCGCGCGGCGAAATGCTCGGCATCGTCGGCCGCAACGGTTCCGGAAAAAGCACTCTGCTCAAAATCATCGCCGGCGTTTACAGGCCTACAGCCGGACGCGTGGAAGTCACCGGAACCGTCGCCCCTCTGATCGAGCTAGGCGCCGGATTCCATCACGAACTCACCGGCCGCGAGAACATCCTGCTCAACGGCCTGCTGCTCGGCTACTCCAAGCGCGAGATGCTCGGCCGCCAGGACCGCATCATCGAATTCGCCGACATCGGCGATTTCATCGACGCGCCCGTCAAGCAGTACTCTTCCGGCATGTACACGCGCCTCGCCTTCGCCGTGGCGACCGAAGTCGATCCCGACATCCTGGTCGTAGACGAGATACTGGCCGTCGGCGACATGCCCTTTCAAGCCAAGTGCTTTGAGAAACTCAAGCGTTTCCGTGCCGCCGGCAAGACCATCCTGTTAGTCACTCATTCGATGGACCAGGTCTTGAAGTTCTGTGATCGGGCGGTCTATCTCGAAAGAGGACAATTCCTGTTCGATGGGGAACCCGAGCAAGCCGTCCAACTCTATCGCGACCGCGCGACCCCGGAAGAACCCGTTCTCATAGAAGTAGCTTCCCGCTAGCCTGTTCTCTGGACGCGCCGCGTCTATTTCGCCGCTGAACGCGCTCCGAATCGAATAGCTGCGTCGACCACCTCACACAGCGCCGCGCCGTTCAAAGCTTAAAATCGATTCACTTTGATAAGTCTTGCCATACGGCTGCGTCCAGCCTTTAGAACAGAACGTTATGAGACAAATCAGCGTCCTTTCGGTTTGCGCGGTCGGAGTAGTCGCCCTCCTTGCGACAGGCTGCCAGAAGAGTCAGCCTCCGGCCACCGATCAAACTTCGACAGCTTCGGCGCCCGCAGCCGCGACGGATACGTCGTCGACCGCGCCGCCCCCTGCGGACGGCAATCTGGCGGCCCCTGCCGATACCGCGCAAAACGCCCCGCCGCCGCCCTCGGGTCAGGGTAGTTATCCCGACTACGATAGCTCCGGCGGCAGCAGCGACGTGGACGCCGAACCTGCCGAATATGCCCCTCAGCCTCCACCCGAACTGCCCGACTACAGCCAACCCCCCTGTCCCGGAGACGATTACATGTGGACTCCCGGGTACTGGGACTACTCATCGTCCGGTTATTACTGGGTTCCGGGCGCGTGGGTGGTGGCGCCGTACGTCGGCGCGCTCTGGACTCCGCCCTACTGGGGTTTCAGCGGAGGCCGCTACCGTTTGCATCGGGGATATTGGGCTCCTCACATCGGTTTCTACGGCGGTATCAATTACGGCTTCGGATACACCGGCCGCGGCTACTATGGCGGCTACTGGAACAGCGGGCGGTTCGACTATAACCGCTCCGTAACCAATGTGAACGTTACGGTGGTACACAACGTGTATGAACAGAACGTGACGGTCGTAAATAACACGCGCGTCAGCTACAACGGAGGAAGCGGCGGAGTGAACATGCGGCCGATTCCGGCCGAGCAGGCCGTCTTGCGCGAGCAGCGTACGCCCCCAGTCGCCGCCCAAGTGCAGCACGTTCACCAGGCCGCCAGCAATCCCGCGCAGTTCGCGCGCGCCAATCAAGCACGGCCAACTCAGCTTGCCGCGGCTCGCCCGCTGGCCACCTCGTATCACGCACCGGCGCCTGCCCCGGCTGGAGTACCCGCGCGAGCCACCGGACATCCTGCCAATGCTCCGGAAGCGAGACCCACTCCTGAAGCCCGCCAGCCAGCGCCGGCCGCGCGGCCAAATGCCCAGCCGGGCCGCAATGAACCCGCTCAACCGCGACCCGAAGCCCGGCCCGAAGCCAGACCCGCCACCCCGGCCCGGCCGACTCCTGAAAGCAGGCCCGCTCCGGCTCGTCCAGAAACGCGTCCCGCCCCTCCGCCGCCTGCAAGGCCCGAAGCACGTCCTGCGCCAGCGCCCGCTCGGCCCGAAGCACGTCCTGCGCCAGCGCCGGCTCGACCCGAAGCGCGCCCGGCGCCAGCACCGGCTCGACCCGAAGCGCGTCCTGCGCCAGCACCGGCTCGACCCGAAGCGCGTCCGGCGCCAGCACCGGCTCGACCCGAAGCGCGTCCTGCGCCAGCACCGGCTCGACCCGAAGCACGTCCGGCGCCAGCGCCCGCTCACCCGGCGGCCAAACCGGCGGAATCTCCCAAAGCGCCTGCGGCGCATCCGAACACCAAACAGGAAAAGGCCAACACCAAGGACACGGAACACCACTAGTCTTCCGCTCCGAGCAATCGTATTCTGCGCGAGCCGCTGAACGGCATACCGTGCCGCTCGCGGCTCGCCGATACTTATCTGCGTGACAGCAGAGTCGAATCAGTACCGGCTCTCGACGCTTGGCTAAAGCGCGACGATACCCTCTGCCGCCAGGCGTCGTGCGCCGTCAATGCGTTCTTTCCTTTCGCTTTCGAGCCGAATGGATACTTCGCGGAATTGGCTCTCGTAGACCCACGCCGAATGATCTTTGGTACTTTCGGCTTGTAAGTTCCACCGATGATCGGTTTAGGCGGATTCATATCGGCCTGGCAGCGCTGCGGCCCCAAAAGGCAGACCTGCATCAGCGCCCACCAGATGCAGAATCGCAGCCATTTCCAACAGCCGGTTTGTGACAGCTTCCCGAAAAGTTCCATCACTGGAACCATCGGCTCTCGCCGCCGAAAACTGTACGCCCTTGCGCGTCCCGCCCCGCTTACTTCTCCAGTTCCACGCTCAGCGCCGCATGATACTGCTCCGGCAGCCGGGTCGGCCGCCACTCGCGATTCAGCCACATATGTTGAGTGAATCCCTCCGCCAGCACCCGCTCCGGGTCCGCCGACCGGATCTGGTACGTAAACTCCATCCTGCGCGGAGTCGACTTCGTCACTTCCGTGCTTACCACAATCTCCTGGTCGTACCGCGCCGGCGCCAGATACCGGCAGCGCGCCTCGGTTACGGCTAGATACAGCCCCGCCGTCTCTTCCATGACTTTATACGGCAGACCCAGGGCCCGCACCAGCTCCACTCGTCCAATCTCCATCCAGACCAGGTAGTTGGCGTAATACACCACGCCCATCTGATCGGTCTCGGCGTATCGCACTCGCAACCGTGTCTCGTGAGCAAATCCGCTATTTGCCGGCTGAACCATCGCTCTCCTCTCGTTCGAATATAGCGGCCCGTCCCACCGTTCCCGGCCCTGGCGCGCGCCCCGAGCGACGGTTGTTAGGATTCGGATATGCGTGTGCGAGTCATGTTCTTTGGAGGCCTCAAAGAAATCGTCGGCGCTTCCGAAGATGCGCCGGAGATTCCGCCGCACTCCACCCTAGCGACCCTGTTTGAGTCCTATTGTCAACGATTTGAAACCCTTCGGCCCAGGCGCCCGTCGATCCTATTTGCAAGAAACGGGGAGTTCGCCACGCCGGAAACAGCCCTAGCCGACAACGACGAAGTCGCATTTCTGCCCCCCGTTAGCGGCGGCGCCGGTCGCGAGTCCGTGGGCCGTTCCGCGGAAGATCGGCTGTCCGAGCTCGCAATCGACGACCCCGCGGGCCACGTCTTTCGAATCACGCGCCGCCCCATCGACTCTCAAAGCCTTGCGCGAACTCTTCAGCGCGATCAGGACGGCGCGGTCGTGGTCTTTGAAGGCGTTGTGCGCGACAACACCAAAGGCCGGCCCACCTCGCATCTCGAATACGAATGCTACGAGGCGCTCGCCATCGGTCAAATGGCGCGCATCGGGCGCGAAATCGCGGCGACCTTTCCCATCGGGCGCATCGCCATCGTCCATCGCCTCGGCCGCCTTCAAATCGGCGAAGCGAGCGTTGCCGTGGTCGCCTCGGCGCCTCATCGCCGCCCCGCATTCGAAGCAGCGCTCGAAGGCATCAATCGCCTCAAACGCGAAGTGCCCATCTGGAAAAGGGAATTCTTTGCCGATGGCGCGGTGTGGGTCGAAGGCGAGTGGGACGAGCGGCTGCTCACTGGATTTTCGGCGCATGCTCAGCCGTAAACCCGCGCTGCCCGGCCTGACCATCCTTATCGCCGCGCAGTGCCTGGCCGCCGTGCAATGGACGCCGGTTAATCCCGCCCCTCCTCAAACTCCGGCATCCCAGCAGAGTCCCGCCCAGACCGCTCGGCCGCAGCCTGCTCCTTCTTCGCCGCCCGTCTTCTCCGTCAAAGTGAACCTGGTGCGGCTTCTGGTCTCGGTGCGCGATCGCGAGGGCGTCCTTCGCACCAATCTCGACAAGCAGGATTTTGAGATTCTCGATAACGGCGTTCCCCAGGAACTCGCCGTTTTCGAGCGCAACACCTCCCTGCCGCTCTCGGTCGCCATTCTCGTCGATACCAGCGGCAGCACCCAGATCGACCTCCGCTATGAGGTCGATTCCGTGATGAAGTTCATTCCCGCGCTTGTCGGCGCCGGCAACCCGGAAGATACCTTCGCCCTGTTCAGTTTCAATTACCGCACCAGCCTCGAAGCCGACTTCTCGCGCAATCCCCGGAAGGCCGAGCGAGCGCTTCACGGGCTGCATGGAGAAGGCGGCACGTCGCTCTACGACGCCATCTATCTTGCAAGCGATGTTCTCGCGCGCCGGGAAGGCCGCCACGTCATGGTGGTTGTGACCGATGGCGGCGACACCACCAGTTACAAGCGCTATGAGGATGCGCTTTCCGCCGCGCAGCGCGCCGACGTTGTGCTTTATCCAGTCGTGGTCGTTCCAATCGAGAGCGATGCCGGACGCAATCTCGGGGGCGAGCACGCGCTCGCCACGCTTGCCGCTTCCACGGGCGGCCGCATCTTCAACCCCGATAGCTTCGAGTTGCTCGACCAGGCCTTTTCGGAAATTTTGCAAGAACTGCGGACGCAGTACTTACTGGGTTTCTATCCTCGCGGAATCCCCGAGCAGCCCCGCCTGTTTCATTCCGTAAAAATTAAGCTGCACGATCCATCTCTTCGAGTGACAGCCCGCACAGGTTACTACGAGCCGTAAAGCAGCGCCTCTACTTACAGAGACTGGGATTGCCGATCGCGAGCCACTCGCCCCAATTCTTTCCCCCGTCTTCCGCAATTATGCGTAGGCGCTTAGTCGAAGCTGGAAATGCCAGCCGCCAAAAGATCCACTGCTTGTCCGTATCCTGCAGAGGGACTTCGGCAACCGGCGAGCCGGTATCGGCATCCACCACCGCCGCCGAGAGGCCGCCCTTTCTCGGCCCTTGTAGCACGGGAAGAACGATGCAATTGTTCGACGGCGCAGGGAACGCCGACGACTCGATTGTTCCGGTCTTCTTGTTGTCGCCGCTCCAGCTTCCGTAGACCGGACCGGCTGGCCCCTGCCCAGGCCACATGTTGGGCGGAATTACATTCACCGTCCAGGTCTGGTCCATCTGCCACAGTATGCCCGCTATCGGGGCCCCCGCATTCTGCCATGCGATTGGGCGCGGCGCCGGCACCCCCGCTTCGCCTTCAATCGGGAACAATTTTCCTCGCTCCATCGCATATGCGGTGAAAGACTGCGTGGCGTAATCCAAATTCACAAAACCCACCCATCCAAGCGCGGGCGGTGTCTTGGCGTTGTTCAACTCGCCGGGGAAGCCCGCCGGTAATTTTCTGGCGAATCCTACGATTCTCCCCATCTCATTCGCTAGAACCAGCCATCCCTTGTTTCGCCGCAGTTGGGATTCGTCCGCCCACCCGGCCACCTGCACTCCACCCAAAACCGGATACGCGTAAGTGATCGCTCCGGGAATGGCTTGATTCTCTAGCTTGCCGAAGCTTGCAAGCGGATCTCCTAGCCGCTTACGACGTGAATCGCAGAAGACAGATAAGTTGTCCTTGTTAAGGTCTGCTGCCCACTTACTCAATGAAGCTGGGTCCATGAATACATTCAAGTCCACGCCCGGATCTTGCAAACCGAGATCTATGCCGAGCGCGGCCATTTGCTCCTTCGCCCGCCGCTGGTCCGCGCCCTCCAGCCACCATCGCAACTTGGGCAACCCTAGCAAGATCAGCAATGCGAACACGGCCAGCAGCACGCCTGGCGGCGCGAACCGCCACTGCAACCGGGAGGCAAGCCAGAGGCATAGTAGGATCAAGACTCCCCAAGCGATGAGCGGCCCGGTGAGATAACGCGGCGCTTTGGCGGCGCCGAAGAGTGGATCGTTCGGGTCCATTCGGCCTGCTACCGTCAGAACCGCGGTTCCAAGCGTGAAAGCATATGCGCCGAACAAAACCACTCCTGTGCTTGTGAGGAGGAGTCCTCTGCGATAAGCGGCGATGCCGAGCCCGATGACGAGCACGACGCCGGCCCAGCCAAGCCGTATACCGAATTGTGTAGACTTGATGGCGCCGAACGGCATGCTCAGGTAGTCGCCCACGAACTCGACCGCATACCACGGATGGCGGAGTAAGTTTTCCGCTGAGAGGCTGCCGGTAAACCGATAGCCGATGAAGTAAAGCCCGGCTGCCACCATGGCGCTTGCCGCCAGCGCCGCCGCTTGCCGCTTAGGAATAGAAGCCCGCCATGCAATCAGGATCAGCAGCGGCCACAGCGTCAAGCCGTTCGCTGACGAGTAAGTGGCGACAATCGCGCAGGCGATCAGCGCTATCAGATCCGCGTTCGCCTGGGTTTTCCGCAGACGAGCGAGAAATACCAGTGCCAACAGAACCGTAAATTGCAGGAGCGTCCATTGCAGCAGAAAGGTATCCGCCAGAACTACCGCGCTGCCTTGCCAGCCTATGATGATTCCCGCGAGCGCACTGCCCGCGTTTCGCACAAACGAAGGCGTGCTCTTATCTGAATGGAATGCCCAAGAGAGCGCAACCCAGCTTCCCGCATAGCAAAGAAAGCTAACGGCAAGCGGCAGAATCTGACGGCCGTGGAACAGCAGATAATCCGCTGCGAAGACGATCTCCGGAAACACGACGCGGTGCTCGTTGTGCTGCTGCCATAAGATGCGGAAATCGAGAGCCCTATAAAACGGCAGCAGCGCCGCCGTGCGCCAATAATCCCATGTCGGCAGCGCCGTATAGTAGCGCGCCACGCGAAGGATCGTTTCGCACCAGGCGAAGGCCAGCCAGACCGTCAGAATCGCCAGCGCAAGCAGCGTCAGATCCGTCCGTTTGGCCCTTGCAAACTCCCGTGCTCTCTCCGCAAAGCTAGGGGGTTGCATGGGCGCTCCTGGGCGAAACCTGGGCCATATCTTATAAAATTGTGATCTAGTGACAAGAAACGCGCTAGTGACGGGCTCTTGCGGGCTGATCGGCTCTGAAATCAGCATGCATCTCGCGCGCCACGGCTACGAAATTTTCGGAATCGATAATAACGAACGAGCGGTCTTCTTCGGCCCGGAAGGCGATACCAGCTGGTCGCTCCAACGGCTGCGGTCTTCCATCCCCGGATACAGGCATTACAGCCTCGACATTCGAGATCGCGCGGGTATCCTGAGCCTCATCTCGGAACTGAGGCCCGATGTAATCGTTCACACTGCCGCTCAGCCTTCCCACGACCGTGCGGCGGCCATACCGTTCGACGACTTCGACACCAACGCGGTGGGCACGTTGAATCTGCTCGAAGCCGCCCGGCTCGCGTGCCCTGAATCGCCGTTCGTGCATATGTCCACGAACAAAGTTTACGGCGACCTGCCCAACACGATCAAGCTGCGAGAGCTCGACACCCGCTGGGATTACGACGACCCCCAGTTCGAGCACGGCATACCCGAAACATTTTCCATCGATCAATCGAAACATTCTGTCTTCGGCGCCTCGAAAGTCGCCTCCGATGTCATGGTCCAGGAATACGGCCGTTACTTTGGAATGCCGACCTGCTGCCTGCGCGGCGGCTGCCTGACCGGGCCTAATCATTCGGGCGTCGAGCTGCATGGCTTTTTAAGTTACCTGGTGCGCTGCAATGTCGAAGGCCGGGAATACAAGGTATTCGGGTATAAGGGAAAACAGGTTCGCGACAACATACATTCGGAAGACGTAGCGAATTTCATGCTCGCGTTTCTGGAGGCGCCGCGCCGCGGCGAAGTCTACAATATCGGAGGCGGCAAGGAGAACTCATGTTCTATTCTTGAGGCCTTTGCAATTGTCCAGGAACTTACAGGCGTTCCGCAAAAGTACACTTACGTCGATCAAAACCGCATCGGCGATCATATCTGCTATTACAGCGATCTCAGGAAAATGAAGTTACATTATCCCCGCTGGAGCATTACGCGCCCGCTGCGGGATGTCTTCCGGGAAATTCTAGAGTCCTGGAACGTGCGGCTCGGGCGCGCCGTGCCAGTTACGGCCGGCGCGGATTGATGAGGATTCTGATCACCGGCGTTTGTGGATTCGTCGGAAGCCGGATTGCTTCATCGTTCCTGGATCTGATAGCGGGCGTCGAAATTTACGGAATCGATAATTTAGTGCGTCCCGGCTCGGAAGGCAACCGCAACGCTCTTGCCGCCCGCGGTATTCGCTTCTTACATGGCGACATCCGGCTTCGCAGCGATATGGATCTCCTGCCCGCTTGCGATTGGGTGGTGGACGCCGCCGCTAATCCCAGCGTGCTCGGCGGAGTGGACGGTCGATCGAGCCCACGCCAGCTATGCGAGCACAACCTTTCTGGAACGCTCAACATCGTCGAATACTGCCGGGAGAAGCGGGCTGGGCTCGTGCTCCTCAGCACCAGCCGCGTTTACTCGGTGCGGGATCTTGCGGCTTTGCCGATGAAGGTCGCCGGCGATTCCTTCGCTCTCGACGAGAGCGGGCTGCTGCCGGGCGGTGTGGGACGGTTCGGCCTCGCAGAAGATTTTCCCGTTCGCCAGCCTAATTCCCTTTATGGCGCCACGAAGCTCGCCTCCGAAATCATGGCGCTCGAATATGGCTCGGCGTTCGGCTTCCCCGTGTGGATCGATCGCTGCGGCGTAATAGCGGGCGCCGGCCAGTTCGGCACCGCCGAACAGGGGATCTTTTCCTATTGGCTCCACGCCCACGCCGCGAGACTCCCCTTGCGCTATATCGGGTTCGGCGGCAAAGGACTTCAAGTTAGAGATGCATTTCATCCGGACGATCTGGCCCGGATCGTCGCCGCTCAGGTTCAGCGCGGCAATCCGCCTCCCGATCCTATTTACAACCTCGGGGGCGGGGCGCGGAACGCGATGTCGCTCGCGCAATTGAATGCCTGGTGCGATAGCCGCTTTGGCGCTCATGCGCCCACGCCCGACCCCCAGCCGCGATTGTTCGATGTTCCATGGACGATCATGGATTACGGGCGAGCGAAGCGCGAGTTCGGCTGGGCGCCCGGTCGTTCCCTTACTTCCATCCTGGATGAGATCGCGGGACATGTGGCTGAAAATCCCGGATGGCTCAAGCGCTCGGGAGCCGTTTCGGGAGCGATATGACTCGCGCCTCCCCGGCGGCGCGCGAACCGCTCCGCCTGCTCAGCATCGTGATTCCGGCGCGCGACGAGGAAGGCTGTATCTCGTCCACGGTCGAGCATCTCTATGTGGAGCTTCGCCTGCACGGGGTGCCGCACGAAATCATCGTGGTCGACGACGGCAGCAGCGACTCGACGTGGGAAACACTGCTGCAATTGCGGCATCGCGTTCCCACGCTCAATCCCTTGCAAAACGAAGGGCTGCACGGTTTCGGCCGCGCGATCGTCCGCGGGCTCGATCACATGCGCGGTGACGCCGTGGTGGTCATGATGGCCGATGAATCGGACGATTGCCGCGACGTCGTCCGCTATTGGCAGCTATTGAACGATGGCTGGGACGCGGTCTTCGGCTCGCGCTTCATTAAAGGCGGCGGCGTCATCGACTACCCGTGGATCAAAATGCGGGTCAACCGCCTGGCGAATCTGTTCATCCGGATGATGTTCCACGTCAGGTTAAACGACACCACCAACGCGTTCAAGGCCTATCGCCGCACGGTTATAGATGGATGCCGGCCGTTACTATCGCCGCACTTCAATCTCACGGTGGAACTGCCGCTCAAGACCATAGTTCGCGGCTACAGTTGGACCGTGATGCCCATCACCTGGCGCAATCGCAGAACCGGCGAAGCCAAGTTGAAGATCAAGGAAATGGGCAGCCGTTACCTGTTCATCTGCTTATACGTGTGGCTTGAAAAATATTTCAGCCGCGGCGATTACCACCGGACATCCTAACGCGCACAACGGGCGTCAATCGCCCTGTGCGCTCGGGTAAATAACGCCGGCTACCGCGCTGACCGCGAGGCCAGCAGCGCGCGGTCTTCGAGCGCTTTCACAGCGGCCTGTACTTGCGGATCGCGCTGCGCTTGCAGTTCGTCGGCTTTCGCCACGCCCTGGGACTGCGTCACGATCTCCTCCATTATTCGCGCGCTGATCCACGCGTGTTCCGAGCTCCACTCCGCAACGCCCGGCTGAATTCGCCGCGCGGCCAGGAACACTTTCAGCTCGTCCAGCACTTCGGGGGTGACCTTGAAGGACGCCGGCAGCGGATTGTGCCCCGCCAGATACTCGGTCGCAAAGGACGTTAGAGCGCCGCTTGAATCGAGAACGGCCTCCAGCCGCGTGAAATTTTCCGGACCCACAATTACGTCCGGCTGGATGCCGCCGCCGCCGGTGACCGTGCGTCCGTTGTCGGTCTTATAAGTCGGCAGATCGGAGCTCGGCCTGCTGCCGAATGTATCCGACAGAGCGGAGTTCCGCAAGGGGCGCTGAATGGAGCGCCCGCTCGGGGTGTAGTAAAAGGCCGTTGTGATCGCGAGGCCCGCGCCATCCGATAACGGCATGACGCTTTGCACCAGCCCCTTGCCGTAGCTCGGCTCCCCCACAATGGCGGCCCGGTCGTGATCTTGCAGAGCGCCCGAAAATATTTCCGATGCGCTCGCGGTCTTCTCGTTGATGATGACGGACACTTTGAAGCGATAGGGCGTGGCGTTCTTCGGGGCGTCGGCTGTTTCCATTTCGCTGGTGCGTCCCTTGGCGGTCAGGATTCTTTGCCCCGGCTGCAAAAACATAGAAGCTCCATCGAGGGCCGCCTTGACCACGCCACCCGGATTGTTTCTGAGATCGATTACCAGTCCCCCGAGGGAATTCTCCCCAAGCTTCTGAACGGCGCCGCGCAATTGCTTCGCCGTTTCCAGGTCCCAGCTCGAAATCCTGATATAGCCGAGCGCCGGCTTCAATAGAAAGGCGCGGTCCACGCTGGGCGCATCCACCAGCGCGGGCGTAAGGGTGAACTCCAGCAGGCGCTCCGAACCTTGCCGCCGCACGTAGATGTTGACCTTCTGCTGCCTGGCTTCCGTCAATAACTGAACGATCTGATCGGGCTCGAGCGAGCGTATCGCGTAATTGTTCACCGCGACCAATTCATCGCCCGCTTGAATGCCTGCCTTACTTGACGGTGTGCCGGGCAGTGTCTGCAGGAAGATCACCTGTCCGGGCAAGACCGAGACGATGCTGCCGAAACCTTTTTGCTCGGAGTCCTCCATCTGTTTGAGCTGGTCGAACTGGCCCGGATCGAAGAATTGGGTATGGGGGTCGAGTTGACGCAGCATCGCGGGAATCGCGCCTTCGAAGACGAGTTTGTCCACCGGCTCGGGACTGGCGGATTCGGCTTCAACCGTCGAGAAGACTTGAACGAACTGGCGCAGCAGCGGAGTTAAATCCTGCGCCGGATCGCCAGGCGGGGCCGGCGGGTGACTGGGCCGCGATTGGGCCGCCAACAATCCGGCAAACAGGAGAACGCCCGCGCACGAGCGCAGTAGAGGAACCTTCAACCTCCTTGGACGCGACAGGCGCAGCTTTGGCTCCCGCCTCATCGCGAATACTGAATCCGGCGGCGGGATGCGGCGCGCGCAAGCGCCAGCTCGATCAAGCGGTCCAACAGCTTTGCGTAGGGGATCCCCGAATATTCCCACATCTTCGGGTACATGCTGATGGAGGTGAAGCCCGGAATGGTGTTGACCTCGTTGACGAAAAATTCGCCCGTCTCGCCGTCCATCAGAAAATCGACTCGCGCCATGCCTTCGCAGCCGACGCTTTCGAAACAGGCGACCGCCAGGCCCTGCATTTCCTCCGTTTGTTGCGCGGTTAAATTTGCCGGGAGATCGATGCGCGCTTTGTCGAGCAGATACTTGTCTTCGTAAGTGTAGAACTCTTGCGAGGGGACGATCTCGCAAGGGGTGGAGGCCGAGGGCGGGTCGCCGCCGAGCACGCCGCATTCGAATTCGCGGCCTGTGACGCCGCGCTCCACGATCACTTTGCGATCGTAGCGCCAGGCCAGCTCCAGCGCTTTCTGAAGCTGCTGGCGATTGTTTGCCTTGCTGATTCCAACGGAGCTGCCCAGATTGAGCGGCTTGACAAACATGGGAAAGCCGAATGGCAGGTCCGGGTCACCGGCGCCCGAGTCTAGAACGCGGAAGCCGACCACCGGCAAGCCAGCTTGCGCGCAGAGGCGCTTCGTCATGGCCTTGTCCATCGCGGCGGCCGAGGCGAGCACGCCTGCGCCGACATATGGCAACTCCGCCAATTCCAGCAGCCCTTGCATGGCCCCGTCTTCGCCGAAGGTGCCGTGAAGGATCGGGAACGCCACATCGATTCCGGCGTTGGCCCCCGGCTCGGGCAGTATCGGTCCGGGGCGCCATTTCCCCCGCTTATCGATCAGGTATTCGAGGATCTCATACTTGGCGGGATCGAGCGCCCGCCGAACGGAATCGGCCGAGCGCAACGATATCTCATGCTCGCCGGAACGGCCTCCGGAGATCAGCGCAAGGCGGAGTTTCTTATCGGGACTTGGAGCCAACCTACATTGTCTCTCGCGACGGGGCGGGGGCAGGGCCGATTCGCCACGCGACCAGGCATAAAAAAGCCACCTGCCCGTGGAGAGCAGGTGGCTTGCGGTGGAAGCTCTCGGAATTGCCTACTTGCGGGAAGAGAGTCGATCCAGGGTGTGAACAAAGGGACGAGCTTCGGCCGGGGTGCGGACCGTGCCGGTGGCAATCTCTTTGTTGCTGATGTCATGGCCGTAGAGAGCTTTGTTACCGTCGTGATCCTCGGTGAGCGCTGCTCCGGCGAGATCAAGGCCGCCGAAGATACCGCGCGAACGGGAGTAAGTCAGGATCTCGGCGTGCATTTCGGCATCGGTCATCGCCGAGGCGTCGCGGCCCAGCGGACCGGCCGCCGCGGACGCTTCGCCGCCGAGCTGGAACTTGTCGCTCAACAGATGCTCCATGCCGCTCTGGTTCATCACCAGCATTACAACGTCGGTTTCCGCTCCGCCGATCAACAGGCCAAACTTGCCGCCGCTGATGCGAACCGCTCCCGGAGCGCTCCAACCTACGCCGCTGCCCTTACGGCACGTAAAGAAGCCCTTTCCGTACTCGGCGCCGACAATAAAACCGCCCTTCTTCAGGTTCGGGATGACCACGACGCACGTCGCGCGGCCGAGCAAATCCTGCGGGATGCCCTTGTCGGAGGCGTTCATCATCGCGTCCAAGTCTTCCGTCGCGGCGGTGAGCCGCTGCGCCGTGTCTTTCTGGGCAAAGGCCGGAGCGGCCATCAGGGCCGCCGCCAGGGCCACACTGAATATTTTCATGCTGTCTCTCCTCCTGCAATCCTTCCTGGGTGCTGTAGCAGAATCTTCCTTCACCCGTGAGACGTGCATTTGCAAGAAGATTAAACAGTTGGATTTCAACGAAGCGGCCTAAACGTGCGTGAAAATCCCTTCACGAAGCTTTGCTTGTGCAAATATCTTTCGCCGTTTCTTTGGCAAGCCGCACGCAGTCCGGCATGCCAACCCCGTCATAGGCGTTTCCGGTGAGATAGAGTCCGGGTAAGTCCCCAAGCGCCGCCGTGATTTTGTTCACTCGTTCGCCATGTCCGACAACATACTGTGGCATGGAGTCGGGCCACCTATGAATGGTCGAGAAACAGGGCTCGGCTTCGATACCCATCAGTCGTGCAAAGTCGGAGTGGACCAGGCGGTTTAATTCCTGGGCGGGGGCGCCGGCCAGTTCGACGGCCTTCTCGGAGACGATAAAGGCGCGCAGCGCGGCGAGTTGGCCGGGAATGCGGGACGGGTACTTAGTGTTGACCCAGGTCGCGGCAGAGATGGTGCGGCGCTCGGCTTCGGGCACGAGAAAGCCGAAGCCGTCTAGAGGATGAGGCACTTTGGATCGTTCATAGAGCAGCGTGACCAGGATGGCCGAAGAATACGGAATGGCGGCGAGCTCCGAGGCGAGCGCCGGCGAGACATTCCCAAGCAGAGCGGAGGCGGCGTGAGCGGGGCAGGCGAGCACCAGATGGTCCGCTTCCAACGCTTTCCCGCCATAGGAGACGCGCCATTTGCCGCCGGAGCGTTCGATGCGCGTGGCGGCGCCGTGAACGACAGTTGCGTGTTGAGAGAGCGCGTCGGTGAGAGTCTGCATGCCGCGGCGGAAGGAACGGAACAGCGGTTCGCCCGCAACCTGACGGCGTGTTCTTGCCTCTTTGGCGCGGACGGCGCGAATGAGGCTGCCGTAGGCGCGCTCGTAGCCGAGGAAGCGAGGCAGCACGCTCGCGGCGCTGAGGCTGGCCGAATGGCCGCCATAGACGCCGACCAGCAGCGGGTCGGTGACCGAATCGACCAGCTCGCGCCCGAAGTGATCGGAGATGAACTCGCCCACCGAAACGTCGGTATCGCGGTGGCGGGGGCGAAAGCGCGTTTCAGTCACGAAACGGAGCTTGGCGCGCAGGCTGAACAGGGGGGAACGAAGCGCGGGGGACCAGTCTCCCGGGACCATCATAATCATGCCGCGGGGCAGGGGAACGAGCTTCGAATCGCGGACGATGAAGACACGGCGGGCGGCGTCGTTCGATCCGGCGATCTCGCCTGCGAGGCCCAGCTCGCTCGCCAACTCGGTGACAGCCGGCTTGGCCGCGAGGTAGCTTTCGGCGCCGGCTTCGAGGATGCAACCTTCGAGATGCTCGGTTCGAATGAGACCGCCAAGGCGGTTGGACTTTTCGATGAGGACAGAGCGTAGTCCGCGCTGCGCGAGAAAGTACGAGGCCGCGAGGCCGGAGAGTCCGGCGCCGACGATCGCGACATTTGGCTCGGACATCAGCGGTGAAACTCGCGGACCATCTGGACGACGGCTCGCACGTTCTCAAGAGGCGTTTCGGGCAGAATGCCATGACCGAGGTTGACGATATGGCCGGGACGAGAGCCGGTGCGGCGCAAGAGATCGGTCACTTTGGTGCGCAATTCGGGGAGCGGCGCGAAGAGGGCAACGGGGTCGAGATTGCCTTGGATGGCGGAGCGGTAACCGATCTCCGTCCAGGCTTGATCGATGTTGACGCGCCAATCGACGCCGATGACATCGCCGCCGGCGCTGTGCAACTCGCGGACGAAGGCCGCCGTTCCGGTGGCAAAGTGGATAACAGGCATGCCGCTGGAGCGGATGCGCTCGATCAAGGCGCGCGAGTAGGGCTGGGCATAGCGGACATAATCTTCGGGGCTGAGTGCGCCGGCCCAGCTATCGAAGACTTGAATGGCGCGAGCGCCGGCTGTGACTTGCAGGCCGGCAAAATCGCCGAGCACATCCACGAGCTTGCCCATGAGGCGGCGCCAGGTGACTTCGTTGCCGAACATAAGCTTCTTGGTCTTGACGAAGGTCTTGGAAGGTCCGCCTTCGATCATGTAACTGGCGAGCGTGAATGGCGCGCCGACGAAGCCGATGACCGGAACGCGTCCGGCGAGGGCGCGGGCGACCAGATGGATGGCTTCGCCGACATAGCCGAGGTCGCCGGTATTGGAGGTGAGAAGGTCGTCAACGTCTTCGGATTGCGAGATGGGATCGTCGATGCGGGGGCCTTCGCCGCTGACGAACTCGAGCTTGAGGCCCATGGGCTCGACAGGCAGCAGAAGGTCGGCGAAGATGATGGCCGCATCGACATCCAGAATTTCGACCGGCTGCAGCGTGACGGCCGCGGCGAGCTCCGGCTTCTTGCAGATTTCGAGGATGCCGTGCTTGGCGCGGATGTCGCGGTAGGGCTTCAAATAGCGGCCGGCCTGGCGCATGAACCAGACCGGGCGGACATCGGTAGCGCGCCTGCGGCAAGCTTCCAAGAATCGGCCGCTTACCGGCGCCTGGCGCATGACAGTTGCTCCCACAGAAAAATAGACAAACCTAGATCCCCGTCAGTAGAGTGTATCGTTGCGGCCTTGGAATTTTCTTCCGGCTTAGCCGGAGGAGTGCTCCTGGTCGCGCGGGCGGCCGCGGCGCACGCGTTTCAAGAGCTGCTGGAGACGCTCGGTGGAAGAAGTCACGTCGGCTTCGAAGTGCAGCTCGGGAACCCGGTAGAGGTTCAGCCGAGCGGCGAGCTGGCGCCGCAGAAAGTGGCGCGCGCCCTCGAGAGCCTGGATCGTTTGACGCTGGTCGCCGGCTTGGTCGGCGAGATGCAGGCGAACCTGGGCGTGGCGCATATCGGGCGAGACCAGGACTTCGGTGACGGTGGCGTCTCCAATGCGTGGGTCGGAGAGTTCATAGGCGATGATCTCGCCGAGCTCTTCCCGGAGCGCTTCCGATACGCGCTCGGCGCGGTGATTGTCCATTACGGCTCCAGCTACCAGTGTAGGGCCTATACCCACTCGATACCGGTCGATGACAAAGCGCCGCCCAGCATGCTTGCGGCATGCGCTTCGACCGCGCGCAGGACCTGTTCGGCATGGACGCGATCATTCGACACCGTGACGGCGGCCAGCACGGCATGCTGCCAGGAGTCGAGGCCATCGATCTCGGCCACGGCTACGTTGAAGCGTTCGCGAAGCCGGTCTTTGAGGCTCTTCACGACGTGGCGTTTCTCCTTGAGCGAATGCGAGTGCTCGACGTGAATGTCGAGAGTCAAGACTCCGATAGCGGGCATGGAAACGAATAGAATACGCCCGCCGCCGTTCGACCGGCATGCATCACCGGTCCGGCGGCAGGGCGTCGAAGCTCAGCGTATTGCACGGCGTGGTGGGCTGCAAGGAAGCGATGGCAGACTGCCCGCGCGTCGCGAGGCAGTTGACCATGGCGTTGTGAAAGCCGGTGATGTTCAGCGGATCGGGAAGCTGATCGAGTGAAACGATCTTGTGAAAGCTGAACGCATCGCCGTCCTTGAGCATGGCGCGATCGGCGGAAAAAGTAATTCCGTAGGCCAAGTCGGTCGCGGTGGGCACAATGATAGCGCTGACGATGGCGGTGCTGCGGTGAAAGACCTTGGCGCCGGGAAGCGGAAGGCCGAGAACGTCGCCGATGACGGGAATCTCGATAAGCGGCGGAACCAGCGGGATCTTGTTGCGGGGGCGTTGAATGACGGCCGAGAAGGAGCTGACGTCGAATAACTTGACGGACTCGACGCGAACGCGGGTAAAGACGTTGTGGCGCGCCACGCGCGATAGCGGGTCGGTGGAAGAAGACGCGCCGTTGTCGGAGTAAAGCGTGGGCGGAGAGTCTTCCTGGGCCCAGAGCTTGACATCCAACTCGGCGGAGGAAGCGCCGGGAAGCGTGTGCGGCGTAATGTCGATAGTAAACTGGCGGCCGATTTGAACGTTGGCGGGCGTGGGGCTGATGGCGGCGAGCGCAGTCGCTACGCTGGCGGGCGTCAAGGCGCCGCTCAAAATATTTGGAATGGCGAAGCCGGGCGTGGAGGCCGAAGGCGCCGGGGCAGTGGTAGCGGTCGTGGTGGTGGTGCCGTTGGGAGTGGACGCCACGGCCCCAGGCGTGTTGGTGGTTTGCGCCGTGGTGGTGGTGGTCGTTCCGGCGCTAGGGGAAGCGGCGGGTGTCGCGCCATTGATGAGGCTGGAGAGATTTCCTAGCGCGCTCTGCAGCGTCTGAAACTGCGGCGCCTTGAACGAACTCTGGGTATCGGTATCCACCAGGCTTTCGACGCCGCTGATTCCTCGCACCGTGACGGCGCCGTCGGCGATGAAGCTGCGATGATTGTGCCACGGTCCGAAACGATGGCTGTAGATGTCGGATTGCGTTTGATCCATGGCGTCCCGGGAGAAAGCCGCGACGTCCTGGTTAAAGGCGACAATCAGGGGGTTGAATTCCGCATTGAGTTCCTGGGCGCTGTGGGTCAAGTAGTAGGGAATGAAGCGGCCTGGGAATTCCTGGGCCATTTTGTAGTTGTAGAGGAAATCGACCGTGGCGGCGCGAAGCAGGCCCAGAGGGGTGGTGCTAAAAGCGGGAGTTCCGGAGGGTGAAATCCTGGGTTCGAGGTCCGCTATGGGCTTTTCGGCCAATTCGTTCAACCGATTGAGGGAGAAGGTCGAGAATCCGGGATAGGGCATGAAGCTCTTGGCGGCCTGAAGGGTAAAGCAGCTCAGAGGCACCGCGCGCGGCAACCTGCATAGGCGCTGGGCCTGAAGCGCCGCGAGATCGAGATCTTCACAGCTCTGCTGGCGAGCGGAGGGCTGAGAATTCAAGTATTTCTCTCGTGCTTTCTTCAGGCATTGCGCGTCGTCGGAGTTATCGGGCCGCTGGGGAGGAGGTTTCAAGATATTGGCCATAGCCTGATGCTCTGGAAAACAGACGTCGTACACCTCATATTTACCCTCCATGCAGCCGATGGCGGTGAAGGCCGCTTTGAACGGATCTTTGGCGGACATGATGCCCAGCAGGATATTGGTAAGCGTGGGGTGGAGGGGCTGAAAGGCCTCGACGAAGCCCAGGCAGTAGGCGCCCGCCGGACAAAGGCCCCAGCGACTGCGCTTTTCGGGCGGGATGCACTTAGGGCCGCTGGGGTTGGCGGCGCACGAAGGGTCGTCGGCGACAAAGCGCTGGGTCAGGTAGTTGTAGAAGAGCGGATCGAAGAAAGAAGGATCTTGCATCTGGCGGCTGAGAAACGCCCAGCCGTACTCGATGCTGTTTTGAAGGGCGTCGTTATTGGCGCTTACGGCCTCACGGATCTCTTCGCTCTTACGGGCCACCTCGCGGCCGTCGGGCGAGCTTTCTTCGAAACTCCACACGTTGAAGAGCACTTCGGGGCGGGGCAGATCGAGCAGCGTGAGGAGTTGAATGCGGTCGGAATCCGATGCGTTCGCGCGCAGGGGATCGGTAAAAACGACCTGATCGCCTACCGCCACCATGCCGGAGGTGATGGTGTTCTGGGGCGGGTTGGAGGCCGGAGCGGCCGGCGCAGGCGCGGCGGCGGAAGTGGACGCAGCGGGAGCGGGAGTTGTGGCGGCAGGCGTCGCCGAGGCGGGCGCCGCCGGACTACTGGACGGAGTAGTCGCATTGGTAGAGGGCGAACTTGAACTGGAGGACGCCGAAGAGGCCGAAGCCGATGCGGGAGAAGCGGCGGTGGAAGCTTCAGGGGGTGGATTGCCGGTCACCGGGGCTGTCAACCCGGGCGCGAAGGGTGAAGGCGCCGGAGGATTACCGGCCAGACTTGAGACCACCGCGCCGGCATTGCCGTAGAAGAGCCGCCAAGCGGGCTGCGTCTGGGGAGCGCCGAACCCGTACTGAACGATGTTGGACTGCAGCGTTTTCAGGTCCTCCGTGTCGATGGGCCTATCGCTCTTGACGCGGATGCGCGCGTTGGAGCGAACCTCGGCGGTGAGCGAAGTGTTCCAACCAGGGACTCTGGCCGCGAGCGCAGAAGCCGTGTAGGGTGGAACGTCGAAGTCCTGGAAGTGAGCCGGAATGGGCCGCGCAAGAGTTTGCACGCTGGTCGACAGAGCGGAGAACGCATCCTTGTCGCAGGCCGCTCCACCGCAGTTGATGACGACGCTGACGGAATTGTCGTTGGTGACGGCCACCTTGCTGGAGTTGAGAGCTTTGGCGACATCGGCGGCGTTGTTGGCCTGCAGGAGCTCGGTACCGTCCGGACACTTGGGCGATGGATTAAAGACGGTGGATTGAGGCGAGGTGGGGTCGGGGCCGTCCAGCTTGTTGGAGACACAAAAGTACGGGAGAAAGATGCGCTGCGCGGCGAACTTCGATGGCGCGGGCGGAAGCTTGGCGAGCACCGTGGGGTTGCTAATGGCGTTTTGGATCTGTTTCAGCAACTGAGTTGTTTCGTAAGGCTTCTGTTTCTGGTCTGTCTCGAGGCGGATCACGCCATCGGAGACGAGGCGGCCGGTCACCTCGCCTTTACTGAAGCCGGGGATCGCCTTGTAAAGTTCTGGAGCTTGAGCGGAAGGAACGCTGACGTCCTGGAAAAAGGCGGGGTGCGGAAGCGCGAGGCGCAGGATTTCCTTCTTCAGGCGTTCGTCATGGCCATGCGAGCACTCCTTCACTTTGCAGAAGGCCAGGATGGAATCGCCGGCGGAGGCGACGGCGTATTCCGTGCCGGCGGAAAGCGCGGCGACGATGTCGGATAGATTCGCAGGGACATTTTGCCACCCTGGAGCGACGAATTTGGAACAGTCGACGCGGTCAGTGTCTTTGCCGAGAAGGCGCGTGGGGATCGGGGCGTCCTGGAGGCCGGGCCCGATGCAGTAGCGAATCTGGACCGAGAAGGCAAACTTCGCGGCCGGCGGAAGGCCGCTCGATTTTGCGTCCACCGTCACGTTCAGGGAAGCCTGGGGAGAAGTCGTGGTCTGCGCATAGCCCGCGATGGCGATTGAGAGAGATAGCGCGAAAAGGCAGAGGCGGCGGGTCATTGTGTTTGCTTTCCGGGTATTTGCGTTCCGAGCGTTTCGTTCACCTTGTCGAAGAGCGCGGTCTTATCTCTGGAGAAGCAGGCGCGGTAGGCCCTTCGAGCAGGAGGATCGGGCGATGCCGGAGTGGTTGGTTCGGCGGCAAGCAAATAGGCGAGGCCCGCTATGAGCTTCTTTGCTTGATAGGCCTCGGAGGCGCTTTGCAGAGACTCCGGATCGACGTAGTAGAGGTGCTCAATCGCTTCCTTCGCGGCGCCGCACCCTGTGACATCCGAGGCGGTAGCGAGCAAATTCCAGAACCCCGCGGAGTCTCTTTTCATGGCTATGGTGTATCGCTTGTAAACCGTATCCGGCTGGTCCGATTGCAATTCCTTTAAGGCCTGATCGGCGTTGGAGGTGTTTTCCCCATAGAGCTGGAGCGCGCGGATGCAGTGCTCGGGGTGAGTTGACCATTCGGCGACCATGTACTCATGCACGTCATGAGTGAGCCGATCCTGGGGGCGGGCGACAGGCGCGAGGAGCGCCGTCCAGGCGAGGGCGCATAGGAGCGGCTTGGCAGCGAACTGAGTCATAGGCAAAATACCCTCCATTCAGTTAGCGCAAATTATAAACAAAAAAGGACACGCATGTGCGTGCCCTTTTCAAAAAGACTTAGAACTTGGGTCGAGACTATTGCAGAACAGGCACCTCGGGCGCGACGCGCTCCATGGTGAAAGCCTCTAGAACGTCGCCCACCTGAATGTTGTTGAAGTTCGCCAGCGAGATGCCGCATTCGAGGCCGTTCTTGACTTCGCTCGCATCGTTCTTGAAGCGCTTGAGAGCTTCGATGCGTCCGGTGTGCACGAGTTCGCCATCGCGGGTGACGCGGATCTGGCTGTCGCGGCGGATGGCGCCGTCCGAGACATAGCAGCCGGCGACGGTTCCGACCTTGCTGATCTTGAAGGTCTCGCGCACCTCGGCATGGCCTTGCACGGTCTCCTTGAAAACGGGTTCGAGCAGACCGGTCATGGCGAGCTTCATCTCATCAATGAGCTCGTAGATGATGCTGTAGAGGCGGATTTCGACCTTCTGCTGGTCGGCGGTGGATTGGGCGTTGCGCTCGGGCCGGACATTGAAGCCGATGATGATGGCATCCGATGCGGAGGCGAGCAGCACGTCGGTTTCGGTGATGGCGCCCACGCCGGTGTGCAGCACGCGGACCCGCACCTTGTCGTTTGAAAGCTGCTGCAGGGTGTCGGAGAGCACTTCGGCGGTGCCTCCCACGTCGGCCTTGACGATAAGGTTGAGATCCTTGAGGTCGCCTTCCTTGAACTGGCGATGGAGGGAATCGAGAGTGGCGACACGGGCGCCCTTCGCCATGGCGGCATCGCGCGCCTTTGCTTCGCGATAGATGACGATCTGCTTGGCCTTGGAGGTATCGGAGACGACCTGGAAGCTGTCGCCCACTTCGGGCAGACTATCGAGGCCGATGACTTCGACGGGCATGGAGGGCTCGGCGTCCTTGACGGGGTTGCCGCGATCGTCGAACATGGCGCGGACTTTGCTGAAGAGCGCGCCGCAGATGAAGAAGTCGCCCGTGCGCAGGGTGCCGTTGCGCACCAACATGGTGGCGACGGGACCGCGGCCTTTATCGAGCTTGGCTTCGAGAACGGTGCCGAGGGCGGGCCGGGAGGGATTGGACTTGAGGTCGAGCAGGTCGGCGACAAGGAGGATCATTTCGAGCAGAAGGTCCAGGTTCTGGCCTGTCTTGGCGGAGACCGGGACCATGACCACGTCGCCACCCCAATCTTCGGCGAGCAGGTTGCGATCGGCTAGCTGCTGCTTGACGCGCTCGGGCTGGGCGTCGGGCTTATCGATTTTGTTGATGGCGACCAGGATCGGAACGCCGGCGGCGCGGGCATGGTCGATGGCCTCGAGCGTTTGAGGCATGACGCCGTCGTCGGCCGAGACGACCAGGACGACGATGTCGGTGACTTTGGCGCCGCGGGCGCGCATGCGCGTGAAGGCCTGGTGGCCGGGCGTATCGATGAAGACGATCTTGCGTCCGTTCTTTTCGATGTAGTAGGCGCCGATGTGCTGGGTGATGCCGCCGGCTTCGCGGCCTGCGACGTTGGTCTGGCGGATGGCGTCGAGCAGCGAGGTCTTGCCGTGATCGACGTGGCCCATGATGGTGACGACGGGAGCGCGGCGGACGAGATCCTTGGTCTCTTCGGCGAGCTCGATGTCCTGGGTGGATTCTTCTTCGTAGCTGACCTGGTTGGTGGAGGCGCCGAACTCGCGCGCAAGCTCTTCGGCGAGCTTCACGTCGAGGGTTTGATTGATCGTGGCGAAGACCTTCTTGGTATCGACCAGCTTCTTGATGACGGAGTTCGCCTTGACCCCCAGCTTCTCGGACAGTTCCTTGACGGTGATGCCTTCCGAGACGGTGATTTCGCGATCGATGGGGGGCGGTTCGGCGATGGCTGCGCGTTTCGAGACACGCTCGCGAATGATGCCTTCGATTTCGTCGCGCTTGCGGGCGACCTGACGGGTGCCGGGCTTAGCTTGATGACGCCGCTGCTGATCGGTCGGCAGGGTAGCCGGTTCGGGGCGCAGCGGAGTGGTGGGGTGCATGGGGCGCAAGCCACCGGGGCGGCGTTGACCGGGCTGGGCCGGGGCGCCGGGGCCGCGCATAAGAGGCTGGCCAGGGCGAATGGGGCCGCGATAGAGAGGTTGTCCAGGCGCTTGGGGGCGCGCGGGGGCGCCGGGACGGGGCGCGCCGGGAGTGGCCGGCGAGGGACGCGGTTGAGCCTGTTGCTGCTTCAGGCGCTGGACGAGATCCGGACGTGGAGGCACGACGGGACGTGCGGCGGGTTGGCCGGCGAGGGGACGAGCGCCGGGGGGACGGGGCGCGATGGGCGCGCCGGGAGTGAGGCCGGGGGCGGAGGGGCGCGCCGGCGCAGGACGGGGCGCGAGTGGAGCGCCAGGGACGGCAGAAACTTGCGGCGCGGGAGTAGGCGCGGGACCGGGAACGACGACATGAGTAGGCGCTTGCGGACCGCGGGTCTGAGCGGAAGGCGCGGGTGGAACGACAGGGACGCCGGGAGTCGAACCGGGGGTTTCGAGATTGCGAGCTTCGACAGGCCGGACGGGGCGCTCCGGAAGAGTGGCAGCGCGCTCGGGAGTCTCAGGCGGCAGGGGCTGGCGCGGGCCGACCGGGGCGGGGCCGGGGACCGCGGATCCAGTGCGCAATGGCTGAGAAGCCGGCAAAGGCCGAGCGGGGATGGAGATGTTTCGATTGCCGGGGCCGGCGCCGGGCGTCTGGCCCGAATGGGCGAGCGGCGGATGCAGGGCCGAACCACCGCCAAGCGGGGGTCGCAATGGACGGAAGGGAGCGGGGCGGGGGGCTTCCACAGAAGCGCCAGAGGCGGCTTCGGCCGCGGCGGGCAGAGCAGCGTCGAGAGTCGAAGGCGCGGCGCTCACGGGAGCAGGGGCCGAAGGAACGGACGCGGGCGTGGACTCGTCGGCAGTCTGCGAAGGCGCGACCGGCATCGAAGGCGCAGCAGGTTTCAGGGCGGCAGGCGCGGGGGCCGTTTCGCGGACGAGTGGATGAATCGGCGCGCGGGGCCGAGCAGGCTCGGGTTCGGGGATATGGACGGGTGGCTCGGCGACCGCGGCAAGGGATTCGTTATGATCCGCGCCGTCGTGGCCATGGCCGTTTGAGCCCTCAGCGGATACGCGAGGAACATCGGCGCCTACCAGACGATGGCGGAGGGCAATAGCGACGTCTTCATCGACCGAGCTGGAATGGGTCTTTTTCTCCTGCACGCCCAATTCGGGCAGCAGATCGAGAATGACGCCGGGTTTGACTTCAAGTTCCCGCGCCAGCTCGTTGATTCTAATTTTCTTCATACCAGAGACTGCTCAGTTAACTCCTTAAGACACCGCAGTTTGAAGATAATACTAGCTTTTCCTTATGGTATCAGACGTTTCCGGGTCTTCGGTTTCCGACGAGTCGGCGACAGACCGCAGAGTGGAAGGCGCCCCCGAGAGACCTTCGACGCGGCCGAGATCGAGGACATCGCCGTCCTCGCCTTGATCGAGAAGGGCGGATTCGTGACGGGCGAGATCGTGCTCCAGCACGCCTGTTTCGATATTTTCAAAGGCAGCGGGCGTATCGGCATCCGCGAAATCGTCGCCAGGGCTTTCGGCCGCGGCGGCATCGAGAACGGCGTCGAGACTTTCGGAGTCGGCGGGCGCGGCTTCGGCTTCGACCTCGGCTTCGATCTCGCGTTCGCTTTCGGGCGCGCCAGCTTCAGCCTGCAGGTCGGCCGCCTCCGCCTCCTGCTCATCGTATTCGCCGTAAAAGGACACCACTGCCGATTGAACCTGACTTACCACCGTTTCGTCAATATCCGGGATGGCTTCGAGCTGTTCGGGCGTCATGGAACCAAGGCGCTCCACGGTGCCGATCCCAGCGGCAACCAACTTTTCAATGATATATTCGTCGACTCCGTGATCGAGCAGAACCGAGACGGGGGCGCCGGAGATAACCATGTCGGCCATTTTGACTTCCATCTCGCGGCGTTTTTCTTCTTCGCTCTTGATGTCGATTTTCCAACCGACTAATTTAGCGGCGAGGCGGACGTTCTGGCCGCGCTTGCCGATGGCGAGGGAGAGCTGAAGATCGTCGACGACAACCTCCATGTGCTTGTCGACGGGATCGAGAATCGTGACGCGCGAAATTTTAGCCGGGCTGAGGGCCTTGGTGACGTACTGCACGGGGTCGTCCGAGTATTCGATGATATCGATTTTTTCGCCGCGTAGCTCGCGGATGATGGATTGCACGCGCATGCCCTTCATGCCGACGCATGCGCCGACGCTATCGACGTCGCGGTCGCGGCTGAACACGGCGATCTTGGTGCGCTCGCCGGCTTCGCGGGCACAGGCTTTTATGGTGACGGTGTTGTCGTAGATCTCGGGGACCTCTTGTTCGAAGAGGCGCATGACGAGTTCGGGCGCGGCGCGGGAGACGATGACGCCGGAGCTTTTGCCGCCGCGCTCGACGCCTTTGATGACGCAGCGGACACGGTCGCCGACGCTGAAAGTTTCGACGCGCGACTGCTCCTTTTTGGGAAGGCGGGCTTCGGTTTTACCCATGTCGACCAGGTAATCCTGGCCTTCGAGGCGCTTGACGCTACAGTTGACGAGCTCGCCCGAGCGGCCCTGGAATTCGGAGAAGACGCTATCGCGCTCGGCTTCGCGGACCTTCTGCAGAATGACTTGCTTGGCGGTTTGCGCGGAGATGCGGCCGAGAACGTCGGTGGGCTTGGGATCGCGGATTTCAATGCCGACTTGAGCGTTGGGATCGATGCGGCGGGCGGCCGAGAGCGTGATCTGCCGCGAGGGATCTTCCACCGCGTCCACCACTTGCTTGACGCTATAGATCTGGATATTGCCGGTGCCCTCGTCGAGATCGGCGATGAGCTCCTCCTGAGAGCGGAAGTGCTTACGGGCGGCTGCGAGCATGGCGTCCTTGACCGCGTCGAGAACGATCTGCGGGTCGATGCCTTTCTCCTTGCTCAGCATTTCAATGGACTGATAGATCGAAACCACGTGATTACCTCTTGACCTTTACCGTTATCTGGTTGCTTGTCGAAGCCGGGAAAAAATTACCACTCGAACTTCAGGTTCGCCTTCTGCACCCGCTCGAGCGGGATGGGCAAAAGATGGCCCGGAGAAATCTCCAATTGAAGCGTGCCGCCCGCGAATTGGGCGAGCCGGCCTTCGAAACGGATCTGGCCGTCGATGGGCTCGCGGACGGCGAGACGAATCTTTTGCCCGACTGCACGCTCGAAGTCCCGAGGTTTCGAGAGCGGGCGTTCGACGCCGGGAGAGCTGACCTCGAGCGTGTAGCTATCGCCCGGGATGGCGTCCTCCTCGTCGAGCAGCTGACCCAATCGCTGGGAGATCAGCTCACAATCGCCGTGCGTGACGCCGCCTGGCCTATCAATATACACGCGGAGCAGGCGGGCTTTGCCGGCGCCTTTAAGCTGGACCTCCGCGATTTCGATGGAGGTTCCGGCGGCGGCCTGTTCGCCGAGCGCGGTGATGCGCTCGATGAGCCCGGATTTCTCGATGGCTGGCATTGACATTCCAGATTGCAATAAAAAAGTGGGCTTTCCGCCCACTGTTGGCTGCGTCGCTTCCTCTTCTATTAAAGCACCTTGAGAAACGGGGGCGCAAGGGAGCGGCCTGTTTCCTTGCTTGACCCTAGTGTCGGAATCCGGTATAACGGAATCCGACCATGAAAGATCTGGACCGCTTCGTCCCTCTCTCGCCCGCGGCGCTCCACATCCTGTTATCGCTGGCCGGCGAGGAGCGCCACGGCTACGGAATCATGCAGGAGATCGCTCGCCAATCGGGGGGTCGATACAAACTCGGCCCTGGGACGCTCTACGACAATCTGCAAAAGCTGATGAAAGAGCGGTTGGTTGAGGAGACGAAGAATGCGGGGACGGGCATCGAAGCTAGAAGGCGCTATTACAAGTTGACGAAAGCAGGCAAGGGCGTCCTTTCTCTTGAAGTAGCGCGCCTGGAAGCAGCCATTCGCGAAGCGAAACTGCGGCTGGGCTTCCAGAGGAGTCCCGCATGATTCGGGCGGCGTATCGGGGTCTGCTCTGGCTGCATCCGGCCGAATTCGAAGAGCGCTTTGCAGAAGAGATGCTCTGGATTTTCGATCTGAAACGACCGCGCGAACTGGGCGCGGCCCTTCTCCTTGATTGTTTTGTTTCTCTTTTCAGACAGTGGATCGCGTATCCGCCGGTTCGCATTTTCGCGATCGGTTTACTCGTAAACTACGCGCTCGCTCTCTGCTCGGCGGTCTATGTCTGGATGTATTCTCCAAAGCCGTAAGCCCGTGCTTGAACTTCGCGGCGTGACCAAGCTCTATTCCGGCATTCCGGCCGTGGAAGATGTCAGCTTCGTGGCTCGCCCGGGAGAAATTACCGGCTATCTGGGACCGAACGGTTCGGGTAAATCCACGACGCTCAAGATGATCACCGGCCTGATTGAGCCCACAAAGGGCGCAATTCTTTTTGACGGCCAGCGCATTCAGCATGAGCCGCTGCGCTATAAACAGCGCTTTGGGTATGTGCCGGAAGAGCCCCACTTGTACTCGCACCTGAGCGGTCTGGAGTATCTGACCATGGTGGCGCAGCTGCGCGATTTGCCGGTTCGTACAGTTCGCGAGAAGATCGACGATCTATTGCGCTTGTTCGGCTTGCACGCCGATCGTCATCTTGCGATTTCGTCTTACTCAAAGGGCATGCGGCAGAAGATTTTGCTTTCGGCCGCACTGCTTCACAGTCCCGATTTGATTCTGCTGGACGAACCTTTTTCCGGGCTTGACGTGAACTCCGCGCTGGTGATGCGCGGCCTTATTCGAGAATGTGCTCGGCGCGGGAAGGTGGTGCTCTTCAGCTCACACGAGCTGGAGACGGTGGAGCGCCTTTGCTCTCGCGTTGTGATTCTTCACCGCGGCAAGATCGTGGCCGACGACTCGATTGAACGGCTTCGCGCTCTGATGGCTGTTCCGACGCTCGAGGACATCTTCGCCCAGCTTGCGATTGAACAGGACACCGAAGACGTTTGGCGCCGGATCGCGGATCTGATTTTTAGTTAGCAGGCGGGAATTTGTGAGCAGGCGGCAGTTTCGCGTACTCTTGCGCGACTTCCTTTGGCGCATTGTGGATATCGATGCGCTATCGATCCATGCGCGCGGCGACGCCAGCGCACTGCTGGGGCAGATCATCTCACTGCTGATCTTCCTCAGCCTTATGTTCTCGGTACCGGCCATTTACTTCAGCGGAAGGATGGCTGTGCCGGGCCAAGCCTTCCTGATTGCAGTTTGGACGCTTCAGCATTTTCTGATTGCAACCACCATGCTGCTGGTGGGGCTTTTCGCGGTGCTGAGCTGGAACTCGGTTTTTCCGGACAGACGCGACGTCATGATCCTCTCGCCTTTACCTGTGCGGACACGAACGGTGTTTCTGGCAAAGGCCGGGGCCGTGGGCGCGGCGCCGTTATTGCTCCTGATTACTCTCCACGCGCTGGCGGGGATCGTTTGGCCATTTGCGTTCAACCGATACGTGCCGGCGCAAGTTCTAACAGACTTCGCGTCACAGCCGGCGATGGCGCCGGCGCGGGCGTCGCATATGCAACAGGTCCTGGACCACGATTTCGAGCCGCTGCGGCGCAGTGGCGCATTTGCGCGCGGCGGAGTTTCCATTGGCGTACTGACAGGCGCCGAGGAGCGCGTGTTTGCCTATGGCGCCCCCAGCCCCGATTCGATTTATGAAATCGGATCGGTGACGAAGACGTTCACCGCTCTCGCCTTGGCGCAGATGGTAGAACAAGGCGCGGTGAAGTTGGATGAGCCGCTGCGCGAATTGCTGCCGCCAGGCACGGTGGAAAGGCCGTTTGGCGCCGAAATTACGCTGCTTGACTTAGCAACGCATCACTCCGGCTTGCCGCGAATGCCGAGCGGCTTCCAACGGGAAAACAAGGACGATCCGTTTGCCAGCTTTAGCGCGGCGGATTTGTACGACTACATGGCTCGGCACGGAGTGAAAAGGCCGGCAGATGCTTCATTCGAGTACAGCAACCTGGGGCTCGGATTGCTGGGGCAGGTGCTGGCCGATCGCGAACACATGGACTATGCGGATTTCATACGAAGGGAGGTGACCGATCCACTAGGGCTGACGGATACCGTGGTCCATCTTTCGCCGCAGCAAAGGAAGCGCCTCATTCAGGGGTACAACGGCGTCAGCGATGGACCGGATGGGTTCAGGCGCGTATCGACGCACCGATATGGCGATCCAGTCCCCCCGACCACATTCGCAGCCATTGCCGGCGCGGGAGCGCTGCATGCGACGGCCAGGGACCTGCTTCGATTCCTGCAAGAGAATCTGCATCCAGGCAAGTACGGCGGGGCACTCGCGGCGGCTTTGGCGGAATCGCATCGGTTGCGCGCGGAGATGACCGACTCTGCCGCGAACGCGGCGTTCATTCCGCCCGGCACGCGAATCGCTCTCATCTGGTGGCAGACACCCGATGGCTGCTACATGCATGGAGGCGCGATGCCGGGGTATACGGCCGCTGTCATGTTTCACCCCAAGGGCGACTGGGCCTTGGCGGTGCTTTCCAACACTGGACCCGGCGGTCTGGTTGACGCAACTCCGATAGCGGAGCATATACGGCAGCGGCTGGAGGGATTGCCGGCGCTGTCGCTCGCGCCCGTCAAGATTCCCGCCAGCGGCGGGTTCGGCGGATGGCTCCGCCTCTTTGGAACGTACTGGGTGACTATGATCGCCGCCGGCGCATTCGTTTATTGCAGCGTTCTTGGCCTCCAAGGGCTGGCCGCGGAGTTGCTTCCGCGGCAGTGGTTTCTCCAAGTCTCATCGTTTCTGCAGATGACCGTCTTCTGCGTGCTGGTTAGCATTTATTTTCTTCAGCCGGCCATCGTTGGGCCAAACCTGTTTGATGTACACAGCACGGGGCCGCCGGGATGGTCGCCTTCGTATTGGTTTCTGGGCCTGTTCCAGCAGTTGAATGGCTCTCCAGCGCTGGGTTGTTATGCGGCGCGCGCAGGGGACGGGCTAGCGATTGCCATCGGCGCGAGCGTGTCAGTCTACGCGTTGTGTTACTTCCGATCGCTGCGAAAGATCGTGGAGCAGCCAGACATACGTCCCGGCCGGCATCGTGAACTTCGACTCCTGAAATTTGGGAATAACTTCGAGACGGCCCTTGTTCACTTCAGCATTCGAACACTGCTGCGCAGCCGCCAGCATCGAGTCGTTCTCGCCTTTTACCTGGGCATTGGATTTGGGCTAACCGTCTTCCTGTTAAAGAGTCCGGTTGCGAGAGAAATTTCGAGCGCGCCAGTGACGGATAGTTGGCGCCAGGTCACGGCGCCGATGCTGGCTGCAAGCATGATTCTCACAAGCTTTTGGATCGTGGGAATGCGGGCAGTATTTTCCTTGCCAATTGAGCTACCCGCAAACTGGATTTTTCGGGTATTACCGCTCCAGGCCGGCTCGAACTGTGTAACTACGATGCGGCGTTCACTGTGGGCGCTGGCGCTTGTTCCCGCAATGGCGATCGCGTCGGTCGTCTTTTTCATTGCTTGGCCTTGGCAGCCGGCCATTGAACATCTCGCTTTGCTTGCCTCGCTGGGGCTGGCCACTACTGAGCTTTGCCTGCAAGGCAACCAGAAGATTCCGTTCACCTGTTGCTGGCTGCCTGGCAAATCGAACATGCACATTGCGTTCTGGATATGCATCATGCTGATCCTGGAAGTCCTGCTCCGGGTAGCGGGATGGGAGCGGCAGGCATTGGATAAGCCCAGTTGGTGTGTCGCGATCGCGCTCGCCTTGGTCACGTGTGCCGGGTTGCTAGGGTGGCGTGTATCGCATCGCGCAGAGGCAGACAGGCACGCGCTTCAGTTCGAAGAGGCTCCGTCGTGGCAACTCACCACGTTGGATTTGCCGAGATAAGTAGGATAGCGGGCCGACGGCCCAGAGTTTAGTTTCCGAATTGCGAGCCGGTGGCCGGCAATCGGTGCGTTGCGCCCCGTGGCCGCGAACGCCGGGCCATTGATGGCTTGTCCGTGCTCCTGCCACAACTTCGGAACAACATGGGGAAATATATGCGGACTTTGCGCGATTCGTGAAAGCTGAAGCCTGTCGGGGAATAAACTATCGCTTCATACAGCGCCCGGGCACTAGAAGTGAATAAGCTCCGGGCTGTCTTCTCTTGCGGAGTCCGGAAGGTTCACTGAGTCGATCCTTCGTACCGAATAGGGCGACAGCTCTTCGATCAGTGAGATTGACTCGGAGATTTCTTTATTTTCAGAACCAACCTGATCTCGACAAACAGGCGACTCTGCATCTTGCTCATTGGAACCACACGACTGACGTAATCCCAACGCTCATCGTGAGGGATTCGAGCTGAGCCAATTGCCGGGGACGTGATTGTTGGTGCAAGCCTGGACACCCAGCGTGGCGGGGAGGCGTAGAGTTTGGGTTTGGTCATTGTTGAAAAAACACCGCTTAAGCAGGCCCCCAACAGTCTTATCCCACCGCTTTCGTCTTTCTCAAAAAGCATCAGGGCGTAATCCTGCTGTTTCAGGTCTCGACATTCGTCCAGGCGACGCACGACGACAGAGGTTGACACCCCAGCGGAGTCGGCAAGATCCTGCGCCATCTCAAGCGAATCGAAGCGACCGCCAGGTCCGAGCTCACGCTCAAGCAAAAACTCCGGAAGCAACAAACGAGCGGCACCATAGTTGCACAGCCACTCTAACAACGCTATTGAGGGTGCGGGACGGATAGGCCGCAACTGCTCATCATAGAAGAAGGTATGAATAATTTCGTGCGCTAGAGTAAAGCGCTCCCGCGGCTTGAGTTTAGTCGTCTCCACGGCAGCTAGGCGAACGCTCTGCTCTTTATGGGAGCACATATGTACCTGAAATCCATCTTTGGTAACTTCGATGGCTCCGTCGCTCGGCATGGGCCGGAACCGGATACCCTCAATCGCGCGGCTTTTGGCGAGCTTTCCTAGATCGACCGGAAAATTCAGCGGTTGACAGCTACGTAGCAGGTGATCAGTGAAGGAAACGATTTCCGCTCGCCAATTCCGACGCTTCATTCTCCAGGGAACAGGCCGCTCTCGCCCTTATCGCGCAAATCCCTCAGCTTCTGAAGGTATTGGGTGAAAGGCTCAGACCGTCTATTCGCTGGAATCGTAGCATAGGTCGGGAGGCTCTTCAGAATTCCGCCAAATGATGTGTTGGACAGACCGCGGAGTTCGCGGTCATAGAACTGCTCCAGCAGCGGCTTTTCCTCTGGCCGCATAGGCCGCCAACTCTTCTCAATTCGCGCGCGCAGTTTCTGCATGCGTGCGTTGTGAAAAGTGTCTTCGAGATCCTCTTCCTCGACAACTTGTGCCACCAAGGGAAGGGTCCCGCGCAGCGTATGCACGACGTGATAATCCTCCAGGTTCCGGCGCCGCGATTGAGTCGGTTTCGAAAATCTAGCCTGAATGACAGCCAGCACGTATCCACCCGGTTTGTCGATGCTGAAGCTTCGAAGCTCTGATTCGATCACACGAGTAGAGGCAAGAGTCCCGATGCTAGTAAATCCGCTGACCCAGTAAGTGCGCCGCCGAGTCCCGTCAGTACTGGATGAATGGTCGGCGACGAACACGAAACCAAGATCTTTACCGTCCGTTATCTCCTCGGATTCGAACTTATCCTGGGGAAAATAATCGGCCGCAATAGTGGTTTCCTTGTCTGACAGGTTATCGGCGGAGGTCGCGATCACAAGCTGGCATTGCGCGGGGTTCTGCCGGTCGCGGGCAGGGTTCTGCATAACCGCGGTGGTCTCATGCCACTCATGAGGCACATGCATGACGAACGGAAGTTTCCGGCGGTTTTCACGTGATGGATCGGAGTAGCCGGCTTGAAACAAAGTGCACATTGCGATTGCACCCGCAGCGTTGTTTCTCGGAGAACCGACAATCAGGCAGTCTTGAGCTTTTATGCAAGCGGCTATGTCGTTCGGACCATCGCAAGTTTCTTCCTCAATTCCTATATTGTTCTGGGAAAAAAGGTGCTCAAGCTTGCCCAGCATTTCATAATCGTCAGGGCTGCCGCGCCTATTGCGGAGCACTGTGACACGCTTGCTCGGCGGAAAAAAATCGCAGGGAACCAACTCGATGAGATCCTCGATTCCTACGTCAAGGTAGTCACATAAGCGTTCGAGAACGCGGCGCTCAAACGTAAGCGCCTCGTTTCGCAGGTACTTGCGCAAGGTGGTGTCCGAAATTCCAAGATCTTCAGCAACCATCGTCAATTTATCGTTCGGACGTTTGGCTTTTAAGATCTCAGCCAACCGCAGCTTAAGGCTACGATTCTGCATTATCGCCTTTCGGACCTCTGCCGGAGTATATCATCCGCGCGAGTGTAGGCCGCACAAGCTTGCGCCTAACCAGCGCTGGCCACGCAAACATGCCACTCAAGTTTCTCAGCGTCACGCTTCTGAGCAGATCGTGTCTGGGCAGACTACAGGTGGCCGAGAAATTGGCCGGGTCGCACCTTACAACCTTTTCTTTTCTGCCTTAGTGCTTGACTACCCAGTTCCTATAAGGCGAAAAAGCCCTCCCTCGCGGAACAGCACCTCTCAATCGTGGAAACAGTTTCTTGAAGAAATGTTCTGAAAACGAGCAGAATGAAAATGTGAAGCGCAGCCGTTACCTGAAATTTACTCGCTCCGTTTGCCTACGTACTAGAGACCTGTACGCGCGGCTGAGAGACCATGCACCAATTCGTGCCGCAATCATCAGGATAAGCGTTGCGAAAGCCAACACCGCAAAGAGTCCTAGCAGGCCGAGAAAGTCTGAGCCAATCTGCTGGATGACCGCCCGACCGCTGGCACCTTGCCAGATCGCAACATATTCGAAAAGTCTGAACAGCATCAGCACGCATGCTGCCGAACCAACAGACCACAAGTACCAGCGATGGCTATGTTGGCCGAATAGGGCCGTCATTCATAGCTATCATACCTCAATAAATGGAGGGGATGCCTGACCAGACTGCCCACTTTCGGCGCACTTCCGTCCGGCCCCTCAGGGTTCTTTCGCGGATTCTGGGCCGTGTTGCTGTTGCTGTTTCTGGTCATAACTCTGCTGTTCCCGATTCTCTGCGAGCCTCCCTCCGCCCCAATCCATTTCTTGCTCATCGCCAAACCCGGCCAAACGTGTAGCTCTTGGAAGCACCTGATTAGGAAACCCGTGTGGGTGAAAGACCTTGGCGAAATAATCGACGGCTGCCTCCAAATCCGTCCAACCGACCCCGATCCGATCAAGCATGCAAATCTCTACGTGAAGCCAGGTCAAGGAGTCGCCATCATCGATCCGTCTCGAACTAGGTGGGACAGCGGGGAGGGGCGACTGAACGGAGACCGTTATTTCTTTGTGTTCGCACCACCTGAACCGGATGCGTCTCCGGTCGGGTGGTATCACGAAAACACGCATTTGGCTCTTGGGCACTCGGCTGTTCAATACTCGTTCCTTGTCGTCATTTATGATCTCCCGGAACCTTTACAAACCTTTGCGCACCAAATTGTGAATACGTTTCTCGATTGGGTTTGCGTAAGTCCGGCCATGGCGCTTGGAAAGACTGCGGCAGCTTGGCTGCGAAATGTTATCGCGTCTGCGCTGATTACTCTTCTCTTGTGGCGGATGCTACGCCGATTAAAACGAACCGCAAGTCTGGAGTAGGCATCCCAGAGCTACGAGTTACCAGACACATGCCGTGTAAGTCTGCTGCGAATTCCCTGGTGCTCCTCCGTCGTCGCGCTACCCAGAAAATCAGACCCGTTTCGAAGTAACTCGTCTGTAACGGCCAAGGCTTTGCTAGTCCGTCTCGGGTCTGGATTGTGAGGTTACTCTACCCTGCCGGACCAGTCGTTCGCAGTTGCAGTTTGCGGTAGGTATGCGGGAGGGACCGCCAGACCATTGATCGAGCATCGCGTTACGGTATTCACCGTTTGTAGGTGACGAGCAAGACAGGACACAGATTCCGAACGGGGAACTAAACGCAGGCCGGGCTGCGTTTAGGCTCATTCCGAAGCGTGCAGGGGCAGCTGCTCTTCGGCATCCGCTCAGCCGCCGGTCCCCGACAACGGGACTGGCCATCCGGGATACGTTTTCTCGTTGTTCTGTATGCCGAGGGTCGCGGAGTACGGGACCTTTTGCCAAGGCCGGAAGGTAACGCTGAAGGTGCAGCTCGCGCCCCCCGCCAGTGTTGCCCCGCACGTGGTGGTGAACGTATAATCGCTGTCGCCCGAACCGCTCAAGTTCCCGGCGAAGCCCGTCAAAGGACCCGTTCCCAGATTCGTCACGGTGGTGGTCAGAGTCTTTCCTGTTCCCGCCGGCACCGTCCCGAAAGCCAAGCTGGCTGGTGAAATGCTCGTTGCGATCCCGGTGCCGTGCAGCGCGATCGATTGCGGGCTCGAGTTATCGCTGTCCTTCACCGTCAGGGTGCCACTCGCGGCCCCGCTGGTCGTAGGTTTGAAGTTCATGCCGATAGTGCAGGTCTTGCCCTTCGCGATACTTCCCGTGCAGGTGTTGCTGACGATGGTAAAGTTCGTGCTCGAAGTGGTTGCGCTGCTAAACGTAATCGCCGCCGCCGAGTCATTCGTAAACGTGAGCGTTTGGACGCTGGTTGTCGTCCCCACCTTGGCGCCGCCAAAGTAAACGATAGAAGGTGAGTAGATCAGCCCGCTGGCACCCTGCAGCTTGATCGTGAAACTAGGATTGAAGAAGCCGTTGGTGTTGACCACCAGCGTGCCGGTTCTGGTCCCCTCCGCTGTTGGCGTAAATGTCACGTTGATCGTGCAACTCGCTCCCGATGCCAGGCTGCCGGGGCAATTGTTCGTCTGCGCAAAATCGCCAGTTGCCGTGATGCTGCTGATGGTGGATGCGCCCACACCGGTCAAGGTAATCGTCTGCGGGCTGCTGGGGCTGCCCTGTAACTGCGGCGCGAAGATTAGGCTGTATGTAGAAGCATTCACATTCGCGATGGCTGTAACCAGGCGAATGCGGTTATCTTGCGTATCGCCGATGTAGATGTTGCCCGAAGAATCGGTGGCGACACCCGCAGGCAGGCCCAGCACCCCTTGGGTTGCAGGCTGCCCGTCACCCAGGCCAATGTTGCCATTTGTCCCTGAGCTTCCCGCTATTGTGTGCAGCATTCCTTGTCGATCCACCCAGCGAACTCGGTCGTTATATGTATCCCCGATCAACACATCGCCAGCCGGATCCACGCCCACGCCCATGGGACGAGCCAGGTAGCACTGAAGCGCCAGACCGTCACCATTGAAACCATCTGTGCCGCCCGCGAACGGATTGATGATTCCGCTGGGATTGACTATAAACACACCCGAGTCGCCGGAATCCGCGATATACAGGTTGCCCTGTGCATCCAAGGCCACATCCCAAGGTTGAACCAACGATGCACTGGTTGCGGGGCCGCCTCCGCCAGAGAATACGCGGTCAGGGTTAGCGGCATGATTTCCAGCCACCGTCGTAATTTCTTGCGTTGCCGCGGCCACTTTGCGGACGACCGCATTTCCCTGGTCCGCGATATACAGGTTGCCTGAGGCGTCGAAAGCAATGCCAGTAGGCTGGTTCAGTTCCGCGCTGGTGGCTGCGCCTCCGTTTCCGCTATATCCGCACGACCCCGGCGTACCCGCAACGGTACTGATATCCCCGGTGCTAGCCGTGATCTTGCGAATGGCGCAATTCAACTCATCCGAGATGTAGAGATTGCCGGAGGAATCCAAGATGGCTTTCGTCGGATCGTTCAATAGAGCACTGGTGGCTGCACCTCCATCGCCGCCGTAACCGCAGGAGTCCGGCGTTCCGGCGATCGTGCTAATGTCGCCCGTCTCCGCGGCCACCTTTCGAACCACGCAGTTTCCGGTGTCCGCAATATACACGTCCCCGGAAGAATCAACTGTCGCGCTCTGGGGGAGATAAAGCGCCGCCTCGAGTGCCGTACTGCCCGCCGTATAGTGAAGCAATCCGTTCCCGGCGACGGTGCTTATCTTTCCTCCCAATGCCGCCTTGCGAACGCGCAGATTCTGGAAGTCGGCGATATACATGTTGTCCGACTTGTCCACCGATACGCCATAAGCGGAATTCAATTTCGCGCTGGTGCTCAAGCCGCCGTCGCCCGAGAAGCCACACTGTCCCGGCGTTCCCGCTACAGTGGTGATAATCCCGGTTGCAGCTTTCACCTCGCGCACGACGCAGTTCCCGGTATCGGCGATGAAGACGTTGCCGCTTGCGTCCGATGCGATCCCGTCGACCGTACTGATCTCCGCGCTGGGCCCCGCCACGCCATTGCCGGAATAGCCGCTGGTTCCATTGCCCGCAATGGTGCTGATGATTCCAGTGCTCGCCGTGACCTTTCGGATGCGATAGTTGTCCTGGTCGGCAATGTAAACGTTCCCGGCGGAATCGACTGCCACTCCGTAAGGGTTGTTCAGGTACGCGTTCGTCGCCTGGCCGCCGTCGCCTCCGTAGCCAGCCGAGCCTTTGCCGGCGAACGTACTCATGTCTCCAGTGCTTGCCGTGACCTTTCGAATCTCCTCGTCACCGGTATCCGCGATATAGACGTTCCCGGCGCTGTCCACGGCCACCCCGTACGGTTGGCTCAGCGTGGAATCCGTTGCCTTGTTACTGCTACCGTCGCCTCCTCCTGCGAACCTGCTGACCAAGCCTGTGCCGGCTGCGACCTCCAGGACGATGTTGGCCTGAGTATCGGCGATATAAATGTTTCCCGACGAGTCGACGGCCACCGCGTTGGGGTTGTTCAGTGAGGCGGATGCCGTGGGAGTCAGTTGGGGAGGGCTGCCGTTCGTCGAGCCAGTTCCGGCCACCACTGTTAATGTGCCGGAGCTGTTCACTTTGTATACGTATTCCAGCGGGACGCCGTGGGCCGGCGCTCCCATTACGATGTAGAAGTTCCCAGCGCTATCCGTCGCAGTATTCAGCGGATACGGCACATTGGCCTGGATGGCGGGAACATTATTCGGTCCACCGCCGGCGTAAGTCGAAATAGTATCCGGCGGCGTTTGTGCCCGCACGGCGAGCGCCGTAAGCAGAGCCAGCAACGGCCAGTGCTCGAGCTTCATCGCAATTCTCCTCTCAGGTGAATTGAGCCACCATAACAGCACGGCAAATTGTTGGCTTGTGTTCCATTATCCTCGACCGAAGCGCCTCCGATTCCGCCTGGGTCAGTTGAAGGCTTTGAAGGCCGCTTTGTAGGAACATGTGTGACGGCCTAGGGATAGATCTACACATCCGGACTACAGCCGGGCGACAAGGCGCGCATTTTTCAACGGCCATTTTTCAACGGCTATGATTGGCGGTAGAAAACCTGCCCCTGAATGCCTGCTTCCATTTGTTTCCGCCCCCTTCAGCGATCCGACTTTCTGCTGCTGCAGCAGTGGCTTCACGCTCCCCATGTCGCCGTCTGGTGGAATGAGCGTGCGAATCTGGCAAGTATCGAAGCAAAATACGGACCACGTGTTGATGGAGTCGAGCCAACCCACGTATTCCTGATAGAGCGCGGAGGCGCGCCAATCGGTTGGATTCAGTGGTACCTATGGTCTGACTATCCAGAACATGGGCGACAGTTAGGCGCGGATGCCTCTTCGGCTGGTATTGACCTCGCGATTGGGGAACTCAGGATGACGGGGTTAGGATTAGGGCCAGTCATAATCGGCGAGTTCCTTAAGCAGTTTGTGTTTGTGAATCCGATCATTCGCGCAATCATTACCGATCCTGAGGAAACGAACCTCAGATCTTTACGCGCGTTCAAAAAGGCCGGCTTTAAAGCAATGAAGACTATTCGACTGGTAGGCGAGGCTAGCAACCGCCAGATTTTGTACTTCGATTGCCCGTAGCCTTCAATGGGGTTGCACGTTCGCCTCGCTTAACGGCAAACCATGGAGTAGCAACTTCCGGGCATTCTGGCCGAGAGGGCGCAGGAGGCCGCCCCTTACAGCCCAAGCTGATCGAGCTTGGGTTTTTCGTAGATGTCATCTTCGCCCGGATACCGGAGACGACCGTCGTATCGCCCGGTCTCCTTCGCTAGCGCCCAAATCAAACTTTCGCCCGCGGGTACAGTCTTCGGCTCGGCGCGGAAGACAGGATCGCGGAAAGCGTCGCTCGAACTTATGACGCGCCAGTTCAGGACCCGATACATGTCGAGAACATTCCTGAGGAACTGAGAATTCAGAAAAGAGTAGTGAACCAGCAACGTGTGCCTGGGACTACGTCCGAGAACCTCTCGAGCCAGATTGTCGTAGTAGAGGCTGCGATCACGGATGTGCTGTACGTAGGGATCCATAAACCGCGAAGCGTCGAAAGCGGGGTCGATCCGTAAGCGGGATTGCAACCGTTCAGCATAGTACCAGTCAGACGCATCGACAGTCACCCGGCCATTGAAGAATCCGTGCGCCCTCAAGAAGTCGCGCATACCGTCTCGGACCTCGACGCTGTTGCCCTCCTTAAGGGCGGGGAAACGGAAGATCCGTTGATAGGTGGCGAACGGCTGAAGTATTTTTTCTGCCTCCAGCACATCGGTTTCGAAGTCCTTGAGCGTTCGGTCCCGAGCATTGATCGTATGGTGAGAATAGGTGTGATTCCCAATGGTGTGGCCGGCATCGACCCATTCATTAAGAAGCTTGCGCCCGCTTGGGTCCTCGACATGGGACGCCGTGACGAAAAGGATTATGCGAACCCCGTGCTTATCGAAGAGATCGATTAGCGATCGATTGACTTGAGACGGAGTTTGCGGCCATGCCTGAGTGAGCGTGAAGTCATCCATTGTGATTGCAACTTCAGGATGCTCGGTGGCGCTTGCGCTGCTACTGCCGCATGCCGTACCGAACAGCGCCGTTTGCAACAGGAAGCGGCGACGATTCACATCCCCAATCGTGTCACAGAGACTACAAGTTCGGAATAATAGTCGCGCACGCGTCGGTCTGCGCGTTTCTAAGCCAGAAGAAAGTCCGCTCTCTCGTCTCCTTACTCTTGTCGCAAAGCGATCAGCGGGTCCACACCCACACTTCGCCGGGCCGGAATATAGCATGCGGCCATTGCGATAGAGGCGAGCCCCAAGGCCGACGCCGAGAAGGTTGCCAAATCAAGCGCGCTCACCGAGTAGAGCAGCTTCGCCATTAGTTGAGTGAGCCCGAACGAAGCTGCCAGGCCGGCAACAATTCCTCCAACGGCAATCCTCGCGCCCTGCGCCAGTACGAGCCGAAATATATCGCCACGTTTAGCTCCGAGCGCCAGGCGAATGCCGAGTTCCTTCTCGCGCTGCCCGACAGAGTACGAAATGACACCGTAGATTCCGATGGCCGCCAAGACAAGCGCCAGCCCGCTGAACAGCCCCAAGAGGATCAATGTGACGCGCGGCTTGGACACAGACGAATCCACCACATCCTGCATCGTTGCAATCCCGAAAACGGGCTGCTCTTTGTCGATCGAGGCGACAACCTGCCGGATTGCGGCGGACAAAGATCCCGGCTCCCGGCTTGACTTCACCAGCAGCGTCATCCCATGCGGGGGCGCCTGGCAGTACGGAACATACACCTCGAGGCGTGCAGGATTCCCGAGGCCGTACATCTTGGTATCGGCGAGCACGCCTACGATCGTGATCCATCGCGGCGCATCGCCCGCTCCGAGATCGCCGAACATGAACCGCTTGCCAATAGGATCTGCTCCCGCGAACGAACGCTTCGCTACCAGCTCGTTCACCATGGCTACCTTCTGGCCGCTTTCCCGATCGGCATCCGTAAATCCACGCCCCCGCAGCAAGCGAATTCCGAGCGTCTTCTCGTATTCAGGGCTGACAACATGCGCGTCAGGATGCGGGTAGGTTCCAGGACTGGGCACGGGTCTCCCCTCAAGAGTGATATCGACCCGTGGATGGTGGTTGGTAAGCGGAACCCCCGTTCCCAAGGACGCAGATTCCACTCCCGGGATCGCGCGAACGCCGTCTAGAACTCTCCGCCAGAAAGCAACCAGCGCCGCGTCATTCTTATATTGCCCAGCGCGAAGGCTCATATCGAGCTTAAGGACGCGGGCTGGCTGAAAACCTGCATCCACTGAGAGCAGGCGATAAAGGCTCTTGATCAGGAGCCCCGCGCCGATTAGTAGAACCAGCGCCAAAGCCAACTCACCGGTAGCTAATAAACTACGCCAGCGCATGCGAAGAGCCGTCGCTGTACTCTTGCCGCTCTCTTTCAAGTTGGCTTGAACGCTGCCGCGGGCGCACTGCAGCGCCGGGCCGAGTCCAAATGCGAACACGGACAAGAGAACTAGCATGGCTGAAAACAACAAGACCCAACCGTTCATGCAGAGGCTCGCGCCGCCCAATGTGTCTCGCGGCATCAAGCGTGAAATCGCAGGAACTGCAACGATCGCCACGCCGATGCCGGCGGCGCCACCCAACAATCCCACCAGGAGACTCTCCGTCAGAATTTGCCGGATAATTCGGTTGCCGCTCGCCCCAATCGCACTGCGTAGAGCCATTTCCTTAGCTCGTAACGCGCCGCGCATCAGAAATAGATTCGCAACGTTCGCGCACGCCACCATCAGCACGAACAATGCGGCCACCTGCAGCAATATCATCGCTGGACGCAGGTCGCCTGAAAAAACGTTCCTAAGTGGCTGTAATTTCACCCCGAAATGCGCGTCCGCGTCTGGATACTCGCGGGCTAGGTTTCGAGCGATGCCCTCCATCTCCGCGCGGGCGCGCTCGATTGCGACACCGCGCGCAAGGCGCGCCACTACTAGCAGATCGTCACGATCGCCTCGATCCTTAGCGTCGTCGTTATTCGTCAGCCAAACGCCCAGTGGTTCCATCACGTCGCATTTTTCGGTCCAGCGGAAGTTCGCCGGTAGCACACCGACAATGGTGAAATCCCGGCTGTCCAGCCGCACGGTTTTTCCGATCACATTCCGGTCCGCCCCGAAATGCGACTGCCAAAGCGAGTAGCTCAGCAGCAGCACGGGCTGGGCGCCGGCTTTCGCCTCGTCCGAAGTAAAGCCGCGGCCTAGGATGGGGTGCAAATCTGTCATCGACAGGAACTCGGGGGAAACCGCCAAACCATCGATAAGCTCTGGCTGAGCGATGCCGGCCAAATTGAAATCGATAGCGTTTACTGCCGCCATTTCTGAGAACGTGCGGCTCCGCTTGCGCCAATCCTCAAAGTTGGGATAGGAGACGCTTACGTCGCCAACTCTCGGCGTCGTTTCATTCAACTGAACCAGGCGCGAGGCATCTTTGAAAGGCAGCGGGCTTAGCAGAACGCCATAAATGACGGAGAACAGAGCGGCATTCGCGCCAATGCCCAACGCGATGGTCAACAGTGCTGTCGACGCGAAGCCGGGGGATTTGAGCAGGGTGCGCCAGCCATAGCGAAAATCCTGCATCAGGTCTTCGACGAGCGACACTCCCCTTGCGTCCCGGCAGCCTTCTTTCACTTGTTCCATGCCGCCGAACGCCATGCGCGCCCGGCGCGCTGCCTGGTCGCCGCTCAGCCCCTCTTTCAAATACTTTTCCAATTGGCGTTCTGAGTGAAACTGCAGCTCATCGTTCATCTCGGCCTCGACCGTTCTGCGCCGTAGAAGAGAGCGCAAACGAATCCATAAATCATTCGCCATGAGAAATTCCTAAGCCGGACCAAGAACTTGCGCTACCGCGGCAGTGAGTTTTTGCCACGAATTCTTCTCCGCGTCCAGTCGCTTCCAACCCGCCTTGGTCAATTCGTAGTACTTGGCGCGCCGGTTGTTGTCTGACGTGCCCCAACGAGCCTTAATCCATCCGCGGCGCTCCAGCCGGTGCAGCGCCGGATATAAAGAGCCCTGCTGAATTCGCAGCACATCGCTCGACATCTGCTGTACTCGTTCTGAAATCCCCCAGCCATGCTGTGGTTCGAGCGACAGCGTGCGCAGGATCAGGAGATCTAGCGTGCCCTGCGGCAAATCAATGCGCTCGTTCATGCTTCTACTTCCTTTTCGCTTCTACAGGTAATCATAGCGAGTCTATTGTCGAAGTGGAAGGGGGAAACGCCGCGGATGTTGAGGCGTTCTCGGTCGCTTGAACTACCGGAGCGGAAGCGCGGCTATGGCTGAAAGGGCTCCGCCTGATCCTTGGGTTGAGGAACACCGCCGGGACAGGCGCCGGAGGCATTCTTTCCGTCGGGGCTGAGGGTATCGATCTTTAGTGTGCAGACCTTCTGCCGGTTCAGGATGGGCGTGCCGTCGTCGTTCTTGAGACTGGTAGGCGAGTTGCGCACAATTTGGAAACGGTCACCGAGCTTGATTCCGGCGTTTGAACCTTTATTGAGGAACACATTGCCGTTGTCGATCCCGATGACTTTGGGCGGATCGGAGGCCAACGCGGCCGCGGCGTTCGAGGCGGGGGACACCTGGCTGAGCGCGTCTTTGAGCTTGGAGGCGAGATCCGAGGTGAGTGATTCGGTAGCTTTGGTCCAGAGGTCGTTGAAGGTCGCGGGAAGTCCCTGGCCGCTGGTCTTGTAGACGGGGAAGGTCTTGATTTCGACAGCGACAGCGCTCTCTTTAAAGGTCGAGGAGGGCTGGGCAATTGTCGCGCCGGATTCGACATTGACGAGGCGGGCGCTCGCTTCGGCTTCCACAACCGCGACGGTCTTGGCGGAGGCGCGGGTGTTCTCCTGGTGCTGTGTTTGACTGCCGTTCACCAGATTCACGAGAACGATGCCTTCGGCATTAAGAATCCTTCCTATGCGGGAAGCAGTGTCGGCCGAGGCGCGGTCGCTGTTCTGGAGATTTTGCGTTTTGAGGATGGTGTCGAGGTCTCCTTGGGCGACGAGCGTGATGCCGGGGAGGTCGGCGAGCTTGCCTTTGAGAGCCTCGGTTACACGATCCTCGCCGAGGGCGAAGATCGGGTTCGCGCGTTCGAGGGGACCATTCGCGGCGATGACGGCAATGCGGCGGGCGGATTGAGCGCAGAGGGTCGCAGGGATTAGCAAAGCGAGCGCGATGGAAGTGGTGTAGAAACGCATCGAAGCCTCCAGGCCATTTCGATTATTATGCGACGGCGGCCGAGAGGATAAGGCTCACTGATAGATGAGCTTGCCGGCGCGGATGGTGTATTTGACGCGGGCCAACGCGGTGATGTCGGCGGCCGGGTCGGCGGCGAAGACGGTCAGGTCGGCATCGAAGTTGGGCACGATGCGGCCGGTGTGGGAGGCGAAGCCGAAGCGGGAAGCCGGGTTGACGGTGAGAGAGGCCAGGATCTGTGGGAATGTCATGCCGGCGCGCTGCATGAGCGTGTATTCTTCCGCCGTATCGAATTGATAGATGTAGCCGACGTCGGTGCCGAATAGGATTTGGCCGCCCGCATCGTGGTAGGCGCGCAGGCGGGCGACGGTGAGATCGATGAACTTCGTTGTGGTTTCGGGCGAAAGATGCTGCCGATGGGCCTCGACATCGAACAGGGTCAAGGTGGGGATAAGCGCCATGTGGGCGGATAGCAGGCGATCGACGATGGCGGGAGTCCAGGGCTGGCTGTCTTCCGATGTGACGTGGGCGAGCACGTCCACGCCGCTGTCAATAGCGACGTCCATGCCGGCTACATTGCCGGGATGAGCGAAGACCGGGCGATGGAGGCGGTGAGCTTCCTGAACGATAGCTTTGGCCCGGTCGAGCGGCATCAACAGAACGCGGTCAGCCTGGCTGGAGCCGGCGAAGATCTTGACGGCGTCGGCGCCGTCGTGGATCTGGCGGGATACGCGGGCGACGGCGGCGGCGATGTCGGGATCGTCGGGTAGAACGATGTGATTATCCGCGAGATACTTCTGGACGTATATGGGAACGCCGTGCTCGGGGAAGAAGGGCTCGCCAGTGGTGAGGATGCGGGGGCCAAGCACTTCGCCGCTTGCGATGCGAGCGCGAATGTTGTTGGTGTTGTCGAGCACCGAGGCGATGTCGAACACCGTGGTGAAGCCCCAGCGGGTGAGCATTTCCTGAAGCGCGGCGGTGAGTTGCGGGCCGGTTTTTTGGGCGGCGTGCAGAAGATTGAATGGCAGGATGTGCACGTGGCTGTTCCAAAGGCCGGCGGTGACGGTCATGCCGGTGCAATCGAGGACGGCGGCGCCGGGCGGGAGCGGCGGGGCGGTGTTGGCAGCTGCCTCGGAGATGGAGACGATATGGCCATCGCGCAGGAGAATGGTGGCGTTCGTCAGAGGCGCTGTGTCCGGCGCGGGATAGACGCGGGCGTGCACGAGCGCGAGTTCCGGATGGAGGGCGCGAGCGGAGGCGGCGGCGAGGAGAAGAGCGGCTGCAAGGATGGCGAGGAGGGCGGAGCGCAGCATCGGCCAGCCTAACGCTTCTCGGGTTGGAAAAGCGCGAAGACGGCGCCTTGCGGGTCTTTGACGATAGCCATGCGGCCGACGTGCTCGACCGTGAGCGGCGGCAGGAGGAAGGTTGCGCCTAGTTGAAGGGCGCGGGCGGCGGAGGCGTCGCAATCGGAGACCAGGAAATAGAGCATCCAGTGGGGCGGGGCCTGCGGATTGCGCATGGCGGCGGGCGTGACCCCGCCGATGGGCTGGCCGTTATTCTTGATATGGAGATAGCCGGAGGGGTCGTCGCCGCCCGAGATTTCCCACCCAAACAAGGCGCTGTAGAATTTGACGGCGGTTTCGATGTCGGGTGTGTTGAGGTCGGCCCAGCAGACGGTTCCATCCACAGCGGCGAGGCCCGCTCCGATGTGCTGCTGGGGCTCCCAGATGGAGAAGTGGGCGCGGGTGGGATCGGAGAAGACGGCCATGCGGCCGAAGCTGTAGACGTCAAATGGCGCCAGGACGATTTTGGCGCCTAGTTCGGCGGCGCGGGCGGCGGTCTTGTCGGCGCTGGGGGTTGAGACATAGAGCATCCAATGAGACGGAACGCCTTTTTCGCGCTGCTCGGGGACCATCGTGTAGGCGGCGGCGATGCTTTGCCCTTCGAGGTCGAACATGGAGTAAGAGCCGTTGGGGCCCATGGGGAAATCGTTGACGGCCCAGCCGAACAGGGACATGTAGAAATGTTTGGCCGCGGCCGGGTCGGTGGCAGCGAGTTCGAACCAGCAGAACGCACCGGGGGCGTAATGGTCGATGGTGGGCATGGGAAGAGTATAAGACGTTCGCGCGCGGGCAGGCGCTAGATGGTGGCGCTCTTGAAGGCCTGGCCGACGTGGAGGACGGCGGAGACGGCGCGGCTATAGTTCATACGCATGGGGCCGAGGACGGCAACGTGGGTCTCGAGGCCGTTGGGCAGGCTGAAGCGAACGCCGATGAGAGACAGCTCGCCCATGCTGGGGTGGACTTCGGAAAGGCCTACCTGGACGGCTAACTCGCCGTCGCGCTGTTCGAGGAAGCGTTCGAGCAATTGAAGGACGCGCTTCTTTTCTTCGAGGGCGCGAAAGAGCTCGCGCATGCGCTCGCGCGTGAGATGAAGGTCGAGGCCGATCAGGTTTTCCGCGCCCTGGCAGTGGACTTCGGGCATGAGGCCGAGATCGAGGAGGCCTTTGGCATAGAAGAGATTCACTCGCTTGAGAATGGCGTCGTAGGCGGCGCTTTCGAGATCGAAGCGGCGCTTGAGCTCGCGATGGATGTTGGGCAGCGCCCAGCCGCCGAAGTTGTAGTTGATGTAGTTGCGGATGGAGGCGAGCTCTTCGGGCGAGATGTGGTCTTCGACCGTGATGACTTTGTTGCGCGCCATGCGGTCGCGCGTGATTACGACCATGAGGATGCGCCGGTCGGGAAGCGCAAGCAACTCTACTTGATCGAGAGTTTGAGTGCTGTTGGGGATGGCGGCGGTGATGGCGAAGTTGCGCGTGATCTCGGTGAGCAGCCGGGAGGAGCGTTCCATGCGGCCTTCGACGGTTGCGACTTTTTGAATTTCGACGTGGAGGCGGTCGAGCTCGGACTGAACGATGCGGCTGCCGAGCAGGGTTTGCACGTAGCTCTGATAGCCGCGCTCGGTGGGGACGCGTCCGGCGGAAGTGTGCGGCTGCGAGAGATAGCCTTGTTCGAGCAGGTCGGCCATCATGTTGCGGATGGACGCCGGGCTCATAGGGTACTTGCGCGCGATCGTGCGGGAGGCGACGGGCTCCCCGGTTTCGATGTAGTTTTGGACGACGGCGCGAAGGACGTCAAAGTGACGTGGAGTGAGCGACCCGAGATGATTCATCTGAGTGGCGGAGGGGCTGAATCGAGCCTCATAAAACGCAAGAAGTATCGAAAGCGCAGATACACTTCCCCTTCGATTATAGAGGGTAAACTATCTCTGCCGATTTATCAATACCGCTTGCGAGACGAGCGGAGATAAGGTTTGCCGGCCCGAGCAATAGGACTAAGCGTCTGGAATGTCGATGGACTTGGCGTGACGCCAGAGGCGTTCGAGGTCGTAGTAGGAGCGGGCGGCTTCGGAGAATACGTGGACGACGAAATCGCCGTAATCGATCAAAATCCATTCGGCTGTATCGTAGCCTTCGACGCTGTTGGGTAGTTCGCCGATTTGCTTGAGCTGTTTTTCGATCTCGTCGGCGACGGCGTGAGCCTGGCGCGGGTTGGCCACCGAACAGATGATGAAGTAATCGGTGAAAGAGGTGACGTCTCGGAGATCGAGGACGGCGATGTTCGAGGCCTTCTTCGATTCGGCGGCGCGCGCGGCACTGAGCCAATTGGGCAGTTGTTGAACGGCGGCGGGGGATGAGGCGGCGGAACGGCGTGTCAGAAGGGAAAAAGGTCCTCCTGTCGCTTAGCGTACTACACTGGGGAGGCATGAGTAAATCCGCAAAATGGCCGATTTATGGGGCTATTTTGTGTATGTTGGCGGGATTTCCGGGCTGGGGGCAGAGCGCGGCGGGTCAGGGTGGGGCCGGGGACAAGGCGTCGAGCGATGGCGTGGCAGCCGGAAAGAGCGCGGCGGGAGATGCTCCGGAATCGGACGGCGCGAGCGCGCTTTCGGAGGCATTGCTGAAGCGGGCGCAGGACGAAGTGACGCGTGTGCGGGCGCTGGTGGAGCAGGGGACTCTCCCCAAGAGCCTGCTCGAACAAATGGAAGCGAAGCTGGCCGACGCCGAGGACGAAGCCGTTCTATCGCGGACGCTCTATGGCGCGGCGCGGCTGCAGGACATGACCGAAGAGCAGGCGCAGGCCATGGTCGGGGCGGCGCAGCGGCGCGTGGATCGCGAGAGCCGCATTGTCGCCGAACGGCAGAAGCTGCTCGATGACGGGATCATTTCCAAATCGGAGCTGCGCTCGTATCAAGACGAGCTGGATGCGCGGACGCGAGTGCTGGATCTGGCCGAAAACCGGGTGAAGCTGCTCGAAGAACTGCGGGCGATGGCGGAGACCGAGAAGCGGCTGGAGCGGCTGGGGCATTCGCCGGGCGAGGTGTTGATCCGGTATGACGGCAACGGGATGTTCAGCTTGAGCGATTTGCCGGTGATTGAGAGCGAGTATCAGAAGCGGTTCCATCGGGCGCTGCCGGTGAGCGCGCTGGGACAGACGCTGGTGCACCAATCGATGGGCCTGGATCACAGGAACCGCGTGGATGTGGCGCTGAATCCGGATCAACCGGAGGGGTTGTGGCTGCGGCAATTGCTAGAGCGGCTGCATGTGCCGTACCTGGCGTTTCGGAGCGCGGTGACAGGCGCGGCCACGGCGCCGCACATACATATCGGTACGGGTAGTACGCGGTTGAAGATAGCGGCGAGGTAACGGTAATATTGGCGAGCGATGAAGAGTGCGGCAACAATGGGCGCGGCGGGCGAGCAAACGCGGAAAGCAAGCGCGGATGACGGACGGGTTCTGATTTCGGCCGAGCAGATACAAAAGCGAGTGGGCGAGATGGCGGCCGAGATCGCGGCCGATTATCCGGAAGGGCCGCTCTACCTGATCTCGATCCTAAAGGGCGCGTTTATTTTTCTGGCGGACCTGTCGCGCGCGATGAAGCGGCCGGCGGTGCGGATCGAGTTCATGGGCATATCGAGCTATGGAAACGAGAAGACGAGCTCGGGGCAAGTGAAGGTGACGCGCGACCTGGATGTGAATATCGAAGGCCAGAACGTTTTGATCGTCGAGGACATTATCGATAGCGGCGTGACGTTGACGTATCTAACGCGGGTGCTGGAGCAGAGGCATCCGAAGTCGCTTGCGATTGCGACGCTCCTCGATAAGCCGGAGCGGCGGGTGAGGCCGGTGGAGGTGAAGTATGTGGGGTTCCGGATTCCGGATAAGTTCGTGGTGGGATATGGGCTGGATTTCGCGGAAGATTACCGGAACTTGAGCGACATACGGGTTTTGGGCGAGGAGTGAGATCGAACCGGCCCTATCTGATTCCCAGGAGGGAATCGGCCGGAGAGAAATTTCGGTTCGAGGTTTGGCCGGCGCGCGGCGATGTTGCGCTGTTATGTGTAGAAACTCTGGAGAACTAGTTAAGACTCCGGCTAAGGAAAGGAAACGCACATGAAAACATCGTCGGTGCAGGAGATCAGAGAAGCAATGGTCGTAAAACCGGGTGTCATAAAGAGACTACCGGGACGCTTCGCCGCCAATCTTCCAAACGATCTATCGCAGAACGCGGTAAAAGCAGAACCGTTCGTGACCTCGTTCGATTTCACGGGGGGCGCGTCCCAGACGGACGGGCTTGTACTCGAAAACTTGTCCTTTAACATTCTCGCGACTTCGTCGTTGACGGTCATCGACGTAGGAAGGCCGTATACGGCAATCTCGTGGTCAGTATCACAGATTGCCTGGTCCGCCGGCCAGGGATGGCCGACGTATACGACCTATTGCCCACGCAACGAGTTCGTCTCCGGAATGAAGTACCCGAACCTTCTTGCACATCAAATCGCGCCTATTTACAAGGGTCCCGATGGCGCTCTGAACGGCATCATCGGATGTTCGAACTTCGGTAGCTGGGTGCTTCCCGACAATGCGCGGTTCACGCTGTACTTTGCTGTCAACGACGATGATTACTCCGACAACAAGGGCGGCTTTCGAGTCGACATCACGGCGTACACGCCAGCATAGCGGGGCGCGGGCGCCGGCTGCGAGAACGCGATCCCCGCAGGCGCCAAGCCTCTGCTAAGCGGATTCAGGACCGAGGCCGGTTCTCTTTTCGACGAAGGCGAGAGCCGGTTTCGCGGCCGGGACACAGAGGATCTCGACGACGTTGCGAACGTATTGTTCGGAGCTGAGCTGATCTGTGTCTTCGGCGGGGAACTCGACGAGAGAGCGGAAGTAGGCGGCGAGGGAATCGAAGAGAGCGACGCGGGCGCGGTCGTCGAGCCGGTCGCGGCGCAGGAGAGCTTCGACGGCGAGCGCGGCGGCTTGGGCTGGGGCGCGCTGGCGAAGGCGGGCGCAGGGAAGTTGGTGGGCAAGGAACGAGTTGTAGCGGCCGCGGACCAGCGCGTCGATGTTGGGGATGGCGGGTTGGCGGTTACGAACGACGACAGTGCCGGCGGCGAGATCGCCGAGCCGTTGAAGGCGGCGATTCAGGAGCATGACGACGCCACCCGCAAGGCCGAGCAGCGGGAAGAGATCTACCACCCGCACGAGGTTGCGAATGGCGACCTGGTGGAACTGAAGCTCAAGGCCGGTGCTATCGACGACGCGGAGGCCGAGCACCCATTTGCCGATGGTTTGGCCATACCAGAAGTATTCGGACAGCATTCCGTAGGAGAGCCAGACGGCGACATACAACAGGATGATAAGGGCGAGGCCGAGATCCTGTTCGAGCGCGCGCAATGGAGCTAGCGCTTGCTGGATAGCGGTGGTGAGGCCGGCGATGACGAACAAATCCACCAGGAAGGCGAGGCAGCGGCTGAGAGGACCTGCGAGCGCAAGAGCGAAGGAGACGCCTTCGGGCAATCGGATTTCGAGCAGGTAGCGGCGTGTCGCTTGTGCGGCCATGGATGCGGCGGGCATGGTTCAGCTCGCGGGGGCGGCACGCTTGCGGCCGGCGCGCGCGAAGAACCAGGCGAGCAGCGCGAGTTCGATGAGGCCGAAGGCGATTTTGGCGTTATAGGGTAAGACGGGCTCGTGGTACTGAGAGATGAATGATTCGATAAGGCCGGCCCAGACGAGCATGACCGCGGCGCCGAGGCTGAGCGTGAAGACGTCTTTCGAGACAGCGCGCAGGCGCAGGCGGCGCGGCAGCGGACTACGGGAGCCGATCAGAGCGCTTGCGAGCAGAAGGCCGGCCTGGCTCGCGACCAGGAGCGCGGGGATTTCGACGACGCCGTGGGGCAGCAGCCAGCCGGCGAGGAAACGGCCCTGGCCGGCTTGGATGTAATCGGCGCAGACGGCGCCGAGATCGAGGCCGTTTGAGAAGAGCATCAGGATGGTGCCGATGCCGAAGCTCATGCCCGCGGCCATGGAGGCGAAGGCGACGCTGATGTTGTGGGTCATCAGGTAAGCGGAAAAGGCGATCTGGTGGCCGGCGATCTGTTTGCCTCGATCCTTTTCTTCCTGCTTGACGCGCTCGGCCGGGTCGGTGAGCAGGTGCGGGAAAGGCATGAGTACCGCTTTGGCGTCGGCATCGATGCGGAGCAGGGCAATACCGGCGATGCATCCGAATAACAGGAGAGCGGTGGAGAGCGCGAAGGCGCGCCACTGGCGGCGGAAGGCGATGGGAAAGGTAGCGGTCATCCAGCGGAAGGGGTGGAGCGGGGAGCGGCTTCGCACGGAATGGATCTGCGTGTAAGCGCGCGCGACGAGGGCTTCGAGATAAGCGGCAATGGCGGGCTGGCCGGCTTCCTGGAGGCGGGCGAGATCGGCGGCGGATTGTTGATAGAGATCGAAGAGGCGGAGAGATTCTTCGAAGGATGGGCGATAGAAGCGATCGCGCTCAAAGGCTTGCAGGGCTTCCTCAAGCTGCGCCCAGCGGGGGCGGGCCTGGGAGACGAATCGATCGAGATCGAGGATCAGAGGAGCTGCCTTTCCTTGATATCGAGATATTCGGCGGCCGCGTCGAGACCCAGACGCCCGGGCGGGACGATGTGCATCCGGATGCCGGAGACAGCGAGGCGCGAGCGGACTTCGGCGAGCTTCTTCCAGAGAAGATGGCCGGCGAGCTTGCCGTATAGGTCATTCACCGACTGAACGGGGCCGGCGTCGACAGTGGAATCGGAGAAGAGAGGCTGGGTGGACTCGTCGGCGGGGCAGGCGACGAGCAGCAGATGTTGGCGCGCGAGCAGGCGTGAACAGGAGAGGAAGGCTTCGGCGAGCTGGGGCTCGGCGAGGCTGGTGAACAAGACAAAGAGAGCGCGGCGCTTGGCGCGGGCCCGGAGAGCGGCGGACAGATGGTCGAAGGCGGGCGCGACGAGCCGCGGACGCAAGGGATAGAGCGCTTGGCGGAAGACGGGGTCGAAGGCGTTGGCGTTGGAGGCTTTGGCGAAGTGGTGAACGCGATCACTGAAGGTGACGAGGCCGAAGCGGTCTCCGGCGTGGCGCACGGCGGAGTGAAGCATCAGGGTGGAACGGATGTATTCGTCGAGGATGGTGGAAGGCGCGTGCTTGCGGCGCGTGATGGCGCGGGCGGAGAGGCGCGAGAAATCGACGCAGGCATAGATGTCCTGAGTGCGCTCGATCTGATACTCGCGAACAACCGGCGCGCGGCGGCGCGCGGTAGCTTTCCAATCGATGTCGCCGAAATCGTCGCTCGGGACGTATTCGCGTAGCTGCTCGAATTCGCGGCCGCGGCCGTTGCGGGCGACGATACGGTGGCCGCCGTGGCGATGGGAGGCAAGCAGCTTCGCTGTTTCGGAAAAGATGGAAGCGAGCGAGGGCTGGACCAGCACGCGCGAGTGCACGGGCAGAGACTTGCGGAGATGCCAGAGGCGCAGGAGGGAGTCGGCGCCGAGGAAGGCTTGCGAGATGGAGTATTCGCCGCGTTGGGAGCTTGAAAACGACATCTGGGCCGAGATCCCGGAGGCGCTCGCGGGAACAGAAAGAACTATGTCGGTCGAGATGGACTCGATCGCGGGCGGCAGCGCGGCGGCGAGGCGGAGCGAGCGTGCTCCGGGGCGATGAGCGGCGAAGGCGTGCAGCGCGAGGGCGAAGGTTTGGGGTTCGTTCAACACGGCGCGAATGTCGGGTGGGAATTGGAGGCGAAAGCCTTCGAGTGAGCGGCGCGATAGCAGGAGATCGGCAAGCGCGGCGAGGACAATGGCGCAGCCGGTGAGGGCGGCATACACTCCGCCGCGGTGCGCGAGCGCGGGAAGCGCGCAGGCGGGCACGAACAGAAGAGCAACGGCCCAGAGCAGGCGGACGGACGGAGTGAAGGACATCGCGGTCAGCGGGGAACGGGGACGTCGGCGAGTAGTTGCGAGACGATTTCGGCGGTGGTAGTGCCTTCCATTTCGAACTCGGGTTTGAGCAGGATGCGATGTTCGAGGACCGGCGAGGCGAGGATACGGACATCGTCCGGGGTAACGAAATCGCGATGCTCGACGGCGGCGAGGGCGCGGCTTGCGAGCAGCAGAGCTTGGGTGGCGCGCGGGCCGGCGCCGGAGAGGATGGCTTCGTGGGACCGCGTGCGGCGCACCAGATCGACCATGTAGGACACCAGTTCTTCGCGCAGGGTGATGTGGGAGAGCTCGGAGCGGAGGCGCTCGATGTGGCCGGGTTCGAGGATGGGGACAACTTCATCGCGGTCGAGCGTGGCCTGGGGGGAATCGCCGCTGAGCATGCGGCGGGCGAGTTCGAGTTCCTGGTCGCGTTCCGGCCAGCCGAGTTTTATCTTCATGAGGAAGCGGTCTTTTTGCGCTTCGGGCAGGGGATAGGTGCCTTCGAATTCGATCGGATTTTGGGTGGCGAAGACGGTGAAGGCCGAGGGCAGCGGGTGGGTGACGCCATCGACTGTCACGGTGCGCTCCTGCATGGCCTGGAGCAGGGCGGCTTGCGTTTTGGCGGGGGCGCGGTTGATTTCGTCGGCGAGCAGGAAAGAGGTGAAAACAGGGCCACGGTGGAACTCGAAGACGCCGTCGCGGAGGTTGAAGATGCTGGTTCCGGTGATGTCGGAGGGCATGAGGTCGGGCGTGAACTGGATGCGCTGGAAATCGCAGCGAAGGATGCGGGCGAGAGTGCGGACCAGGAGGGTCTTGCCGAGCCCAGGAACGCCTTCGACGAGAGCGTGCTGACCGGTGAGGATGGTGACGAGGGAAAAACGGATAGCGTCTTCCTGGCCGATGATGACCTTGGCGAGTTCGTGGCGGGCGGCGGCGAGAGTTTCTTCGAGCGTGGCGCTAGATGCGTTCAAAATGGCTCCCTGGGGCAGATACCTACTTTATAGTGCGCGCCCGGGGGCCGGGGTTTCAGGAAAGGAGCGTCGGTTTAGGCGTGGGTTCAGGCGGGCGGCGAGCGAGCGGTATTGGGCGGCGGCGTCGGTTGGATTGAGATCGTCTAGCCGGTCGAGGTCTTCGGAGGCGAGCGTCCGCGCGCTGGAGCAGAGCAAGAGCGGGGCGCAGCGGTTCCATTCTTCGGCGGCGACGCGGAGAACGGATTTGGCGGGGATGCTTTGCATGAGCAGATGGGAGAGCGCGAGGTGGGCGTCGCGGCCGGCTACGGACGCTTCGACGGGAACGGCGGTTACCGGGAGGAAGCTGACCGAGGCGCGCCAGACGTAGAGCGCCGCGAGCGCGACGAAACCGAGCAGCACCCATGCCAGCCCGTGCGCGGTTGCGAGACCGACGACGGTTCCGGTGTCGGCGAGGCCGAGGTGGCTTTCATCGAAGACGATGTCGTGAAATGCGCCGGGCGCCGAGGCGAGCACTTCGATATCGGGACGAACGAGAAGCTCGCGATTGGTGAAGAGCTTGGAATCGGAGATCAGCACCACTGCGCCTTGCCCGAATGCGCGTTCGAGAAATAGCGGCGCGCCGTTGCGCGCGTGCGATGGCGTCCACGCGCCGGACCAGGAAGAGAAGCGCCAGTTGACGGGCAGCATCTTGAAGCGGGAAAGAAACTCCCGGCTGGGGCCGGGGACGGCGCGCTCGGCGTAGGAGACTTCGACGCCCCAACGTTTCTTGAGGCTGTTTTCGGGCGAAGGTTCGGCGGGAGGCGCGGGACTCTTTGGCTTCTCGACGGAAATAACAGCTTCGGGATCGAAGACGAGCAACAGGCGCGCGCCGCGAGAGGCCATGGCTTCGAATTGTTCGAGATCTTTTTCGCTGGTATACCGAAAGGAGGCAAGTGGCGAGCCGGCGTAGAAGATGGCGGCATGCCGGCCGGCGAGCTTGCCGAGCGTTTTGTAGTTGCGGGAAGGCGCGAAGCCGAGACGGGCGAGTGCTTCGAAATAGGCTTTCGTGCCGTTCTCATCGTTATTGAGCGAGGAATAGGCGGGATAACTTTCGCTGGCATCGGCGCGGCGCAGAACGGACTGCGCGAGGACGATTGCGAACGCGGCGGCGAGAGCGAGCGCGGCGGCGACAGTGAGAAGGTTGCGGTGGGACATGAGCGTTCAGCCGGAAGCGGCGGTGCGCGCGGGCTTCTTTGCGATCCACTTGCGCTGCAGCCAGGCGGTAAGGAAAAGAGCGCCGATGGTGGCGGGCAACAGGATGGACTGCTGCCAAAGCGGGAGTTCGGCGTCGGCGTCGGGGTTCAAGGCGTGGCCCGCGAGACAGCACAGGACATGCACGCAGAAGACTTCAATGGAGGCTTGGCCGAGACTGGCGAGCGGTTTGATGAAGGGCAGCGCGGCAATACGCGCCCCGAAGCGCACGAGCACGATGGCGAGAGCGGAAAAGTTGATGAGGCGCGCGGGGCCGAGATGCCACTTATCGATTAACCAGCCGTAAACGGATGGATCCATCCAGCGGTCCGTGGGCGAGTAGCGAAGGACCAGAAAAACAACCGAGACGGCAATCGCCAGTTTCAGAAGCCACGGCGGGATGCCGACTTCGGAATGCGGGTCGCCGGGCGCCAGGGCGCCTGCTACGCTTTCGGCGTAGATGGTCCCGAGCGCGAGGCCGATCATCCAGAGCAGTTGCCAGGCGTAGACATCGAAGGCGCCGGTAGAGGCTTCGGGAACGGAGAGGCCAAATACGTTCACATGGCGATAGATCCAGGCGCGCAGGCCGAATTGCGCAGCGGCCCAGACGGCGAGGCTCGAATAGACGACCGGATCCCAGGACCAGCGATGCGCGATTTTGCGCGCGAGCGGAGTGAGAGCCATGAAGACGATGTACATGGGCAGAATGTCCAGCAGCGACGGCCGGTAGAGCAGGAGAGCGGCGGCGATGGCGGCGTGATTCGGCTGCTGCAGATAAAAGGACAGAAGATTCTGGAGCGCGAGGCGATGGAAGGAGACGCCGAATTCGGCGACCAAGGTGAAGGCGAAGACGAGTAGAACGCAGTGGTAGGCGTAGATGCGAAGGGTGCGCTTCGAAAGATCGCGCAGGGTGGCGCGGGGGCCGGACTTCTTTTCGATGCGGAATTCGAGCTGGCCCACCATGAAGGCCGCGAGAAAGATAAAGCCCTCGGCGCCGGAGACGAAGCCGAAGGTTTGATTGGAGATGAGATTTGCCTTGGTCGGCAGATGGGTGAGCGTCATCCAGAGCAGGAGAAAGCCGCGCAAGATATCGAGTTCGATGAGGCGGCCGCGGCCCTTGCCTTGGGGCGGAGCGGGCTCTTGGGGGCCGGTATTTTGAATGACTGGATGAGCGGAGGCCATCGTTGATCCGGGTCAGGAGAGATTGCGGAGCAAGGAAGAGTTGCGCTCGAACTGCTCGATGGTTTGTTCGGTGACGGGGTGGGCGCCGTACCAGCTTTGTTCGAACAGGCCGAGGTTGGAGCGGAAGGCGGGGATGAGATCGGTGCTCATGCGTTTGGCGCGGCGTTGAAGTTCGCGGAGGTAGTCGTGGTTGGTTTTGCCGCGGGCGAGAGAGATGAGACCGGCTCGGCCAAGGGCCGTGAGCGTGGACAAATAAAGGGCGCGCAGTGCCAGGCGCAGGTTACCCGAGGCGCGGTGTCGAGCGGCGAGGGCGAGCCATTCAGCTTCGGGCCGATCAATGGCGTGGACCTCTTCGCTCGCGATGTCGATGGGGCGAGCCGGGAGCGCCACGCCGGCGGCGGCTTGCGGGCGGGCGCGTTTCCGGCGATTGCGGAAGGCGAGGAACAGCAGCGCGGCGATCAGCAGGGTGAAGAGGCCGATGACGAACCAGCCGTCGAGGCTTGTGACAGGGCGGGGTCGCTCTCCGGCGGAGCGATCGGAGTTCGAAAGAGCATGGCGCAGAGCTTCGAGGAGGGAATCGATGGCCGACAGCACGCTGTCCCATGCTTTGCCGAGGTGGTCGACGAGCGAATCGATAAACGCTCCTATAGGGCCGGCGGCGGGCTTGCGCGGTTCGACGATAGGGAGATCCCAGTTGTTGCGAGGATCGTGGAAGACGCGGTTAATGGCCTCGCGCATGCGATCGGGCGAAACGGTTGTGGGCGACGCGACGGCGGGAGGAGTTATGGGCCGGGCGCGCATCGGAGGGCCGGAAACGAAAAGCGCGCAGAGGAGGAGCGCAGCGGCGGCGCGCCGCAACAAAGAAAGGCGCAGGCGGAGGTCGAGGCCGGAGGTTTCCGATTGACGAGCGAAGCGGCGCAGCACGGCGGCGGCTTTGACGATGGGGTCCAGAGCGATGTAGGCAAGGATGGAAAGCGCCGCGAACGAGGCAGGATTCAGCAGCAGATCGGGAGAGCGCGTGAACTTGCCTTCCTGGCCGGTGAAGGTTTTCCAGAGCGGCGGGAGACTGACCAGCAGGACGAACAGGTTGACCCAGACGATGATACGAAGCAGCAGGGTCAGCAGGAGAAGCCAGACGGCTTGGCCGGGACGATAGAGGGCGTCGCGGCGGGCTTCGGCTAGCGCGGGGCGCCAGGAAGCATCGGAGGCGGGCGGCAGGAGCGAGGCCTGATAGAACATGGTGGCCGCGGCGTGGGGAACGAGCAGCGCGAGAGCGGCGGGCCAGGCAATTAATTTAGTGGGGGCGAGAGCGGGCTGTAGGGTGAGAGCTTGCGCGAAGGAGGCGCGGAGCGGGGCGGCGGTTTCGGTTAGCGCGGCGTTCAGGCGGACGCAGAAGACGGATTGGCAGACATGCAGCCAGCAATAGAGCACGGCGAGGAGAAAAGCCGAGACAGTGAGGCGCTCAAGCGCAAAGGGGCTTTGCGCGAGGCTGGTCCATTCATAAAGAAGGAACGCGAAGAAAGGGAGCACGCCTGAGAGATAGACGAGCCAGGAGGTGGAATCCATTCGCGCGGCGAGTACTAATGCGTCCTCGAGGAGGCGCACGGCGGACGCGAAGGCGGATTCTTTCATGAGCGAGTGCTCGATCGGGGTGGAGCAAGCGCAGGCGAGAGCGCCGCGGCTGGCGTGTGTTCGCTCCATTGTATGAGGGCCCAGCCGGCGAGATAGAAGAGCCACCAGGCAAGCAGCAGGCCGGCCAGGGCGAGAGCGGAAGCAGCGGCCGGAGAACGGCGGCGGACAAGTAGCGCGGGAGCGGCGCATTGCGCGGCCAGGCAGGCGGCGCACAGAAGACGCGATTCGAACAGCACGACGCATTCGCGGCAAAAGAAATTGCCGCAGGAGGGGCAGCGGCAGGCGGCCTCGCGCGAGGGGTGATTGAGGCAGCGTTCGAGAGCGAGCGGGGACATAGGCGCAATGTCAGCTTAAGCCGAGAACGGTTGCGCCGGTCTTCTCGCGCGGGCGAGCGAGCTGGATGGAGGTCCAGAAAACGGCGGCGACGCCGTAGATGCCGAACAGCAGCGTGGGCAGGCCGAATCGCCAGTCGTTGAACGAAAGCGGAACGAGCGCGGGCCCGGGCCTCAGATGGATCACAATCCAGGCAGCGATTCGCAGCATTGCGAACAGTTGACTCATGACGGCCGCCGAGCGAACCGCAAACGGGAAGCGGAAATCGCGCTGGAGGAACCAGGCCGGAATGAGCGCGGCGCAATAGATCCCGAAGAGGATGGGGCTGAAGGGACTCAGAATGCCGAGCACAAAAGCGATGGCGTGAACGATGAGGACGGCTTCCCGGGGAAGGCCGCTGCCGGCGGGCGAGTTCGGAATGGCGACCGATTCGGCGCCCGGCTCAGGCAGCGCCCCCTGCGCTTGCGCGACGGCGTTCCTGATTTCTTCGAAAACGCGGCGGCAGGCGTCGGCCGATCCGGGAAGCGGGAATTGCTTGAGGTTGGTTCGCGTCCGGATTTCGCAGGCCCAGCGGGGGCGGGGCAGGCGCCAAGCGGCGTAGAGGGCGAGGAACGCCAGGCCGGGGATCAGAGGCCAGCGGCCGGCGGCGGCGGAATTATCGATGAAAACGGGAGAGACGACGACCACGGCGCAGAGGACTTCGAGAGCGAGGAGGATGGGGTTCGGCGCGCGAAGGCGATAGAGAAAGATGGCTTGAATGTCGTTCCAGAACAGGCGCGTGTAGTGCTCCGTGAAGAAGCGGTTTTCTACCAGGAGGAGATGATCGGCGCCGCGCCAGGGACGAATGCGGCCGGCGGCGAGCCAGAGTCCAGGCGTGAACGATCGGTAAAGGGGTTGCGGGGCGGGCATGGCGGTTAAGGGAACGGAGGTGGGGCGGAATGGATACCGCGGCGCGCCACGTAAGTCCAGAAGACGGCCCAGCCGGCGATGGTGAGGAGCGAGCAGAAGATCGCGGCGAGCAAGCGGATCTTGGTGCGCGGGACAATGCTCGATTGACGGCGGAAGGTGACGAGCGCGTAGCCCAGAGCGAGCGGGGCGGTGATCATGCTGAAAATCCAGGTCAGGACGGGGACGGTGGCGAGGGCGAGCGCAAGGGAGTCGTAATGAAAGCGGCTGGAGAGGAGGGCGGAAGCCGGCGGCGCGGGGGAGAGCGCGGCGGATTGCGAACGGCCGGCGATTTCCAGACACGCTGTGCAGACGTCTTCGCCCGCGGTCCAGCGGATTTGGCAGAGCGCGCATAAGAAACGGCCGCAGCGGGCGCAGGAGGAGACGGCGATGCGATCGGGGTGGAAGAAGCAGGCGGCTTCGCCGGATACGATCGGCTCATATACGGAAGCAGTAGCGGCGCGGAACAGGGCAGGAAAGGCGGCGGCTTCGACCGGGGTCTGGCAGGACGGGCAGGAGGCGCCCGCGGGAGCGAAGGCCTCGGGCGGAAGCTCGCTTCCACAGCGCGGGCAGGGGAGCGCGATTGCCGGAGAGCTCACGACTTGTAGACCACGCGGGTGTCGCAGAGGCGGTCGTGCAGGGCTCGCTTTTCGTCATCGGCGCCCGCCATGATGAAGCCGATGCCAATAGGGACCATGCTGGTCAACAGGTAAGCGAAGGCGCGGCCGGCCGAGCGGCCCAGGGTGAGAGGTTCGGAATTGCCGCGGATGACGCGGACGCCGACGGCTAGTTTCCCCGGAGTGCCGCCCCGCCGGTAGAGAAACCAGGATTCATAGAGCAGCAGGACGGCGGTAGAGAGCAGATAGATTAGGCCGAGGCCCCCCACGACGGTAGCGAGATCGGAGGGGGTGGCGTTGGCTGGATTCAAAATGACGCGCTGGACGAGAGCTTCCCAGACAAACAGGAGCGCGAGGAAGAAGGCCCAGAGGATGGCGCTGTCGATGACGCGGGCGAGGACGCGAATCCAGAAACCGGCGTAACGATGGAGGGTGAGCACGGCGGAGGCGGCGCCTTGTTCGCGGAGGCGCTGGAAGAAGGTGTCCTTACAGGCGGCGCAGACGCGCGCGGATTGAAAGGGCAACAGATCCTCGGGCCGAAAGCGCCGGCCGCATTCGGTGCAGAGGTCGGGGGCGGGAGTGGAGGGCGCGGCGGAATTCTGGAGCAGGCCGAGGGGCTGCCAATCGGGCATGCCGGGACGCCATACCAGGTTTTCGGGGCCGATGTGGCCGGTGGCGCAGAGCGCGCGAAAATCGGCATCGGGAATGGGGCCTACGCGCTCGCCGGCAACGGCGTAATACCAGTCCATAGCGATCTCTGAAAGAAAAGCTCTTGAAGAAAGAAGTGCTCTCTCAGAGATAGAATGATCTCAGATTTTAGGTTTGGGCGGGGCGAGTTCGCGGGCTTTGCACTCGGAAGTGAAGCCGTTGCGGCCGTGGGCGCCGTCGCAGAAGGGCTTGTTTTCGGCGAGCCCGCAGCGGCAAAGAGAGATGACGGAACGACCGGCGAGGCCGTAGGAGTTGCCTTCCGAATCCTGTATGGTGAAGTCGCCTTCGATGCGGATGGGTCCGTTGTTGAGGATGGTGACTTTAGCTGCCATGAAACCAGATGGTAGCAGAGGCGAGGGCTTTTAAGGCGGCGCTACTTATAATGTCATCGACGGTAGGGACGTGATTCAATTCATCTACGACTCGGACGAGGAGCTATTCAAGAGCGCAATGGGATTTGCGCAGCGGCAGGTGCGGCGGCTGATCGAGAACCACCCGGACTTTTATCCGATGTACACGTCGGGCGGCAAGTGGAAGCACGAAGGGCCGGCCTGGACGCACTGGTGCGACGGGTTTTTGCCGGGGATGATGTGGCTGTTTCACAGGCATGCGGCGGAGGACAAAGCGGAGGCGAAGTTCTGGATGGAACAAGCCATCCGCTACAGCAAGCCCTTGGAGGCGCGGAAAACCGACGCCGATGTGCACGACCTGGGATTCATCTTCTTTTCGACCTACCACCGCTGGTACCAGGCCACGCGGGATCCGGCGATACGGGAAGTTGTGCTGCACGCCGGCAAGACGCTGGCGCAACGCTTCAACGAAGAGGGGCAATATTTGCGCTCGTTCGTGGCGGAGGATTCCATTTTCATCGACATCATGATGAACGTGGGAATCATTTTCTATGCCGCGCGCGAGATGAACGACCGCAAGCTGCGGGATATTGCGGTGCGGCACTGCATCACCACGCGGCGGTTCCTGGTGCGCGGGGACGGATCGACGGCGCACGAGGGGCTCTTCGACCTGGAGACGGGCGAATTTCTGCGCGAGTCGACGCAGCAGGGATACCGGCCGGATTCGTGCTGGTCGCGCGGGCTGGCATGGGCGCTGTACGGATTCACGACGGCGTATCAGTATAGCCGGGACCCGCGATTCCTGCATACAGCGGAGGCGTGCGTCGATTACTACATAACGCATACGCCTTCCGACGGAGTGCCGCCTTGGGACTACAATGCCCCGCCTGAGAACCGCATGCTGGTGGATACTTCGTCGGCGGCCATAGCGGCCGCGGGGATGCTGCGGCTGTGCCGGCACATTTCCGATCCCATGAAAGGGCATTTCTACTGGTCGACCGCGATTCACATTCTGCGCAACCTGTGCACGAAATACCTGGCGACGGCGGATGCGAGTTGGGAGGGCGTATTGAAGGGCGGCGTGTATCACATCCACAAAGGACTGGGAGTGGACGAGTCGGTCATGTGGGGGGAGTACTTTTTTGTGGAGGCGCTCGAAGACGCGCTGCGAGTGATTTAGAAATTCCGCGAGCGCTTCGGACGCCTACTGGTTGCAGGTACAGCCGGCGCAGCAGGGGCTGAGGCTCTTAAGAACCGCGCCGGGCGGCTGGTTGAGGATGAATTTTTCGGGCGTGACGTCGGGCGCGTTTATCTTCATCTCGAGCACGGTGAGCACGAGTTCATAGCCGTCCTCCGGGCGCTGGATGTCGATTACGGTTGGAAATTGGATGCCGTTGAAGGTGCGCCATTCCGAGTAATGAGTGTCGCTCTTGATATTGCCGTTCGGGTCGAAGGTCTTTTGGCGGTTGATCGAGAGCGTGTAGCGGTCGAAGTAGAAGTTGCGCAGGAGCTGCAGGCGGTCGCCGTCACGGCGGATCACTTGCAGGATGTAGACGGCCTTGGTTTCGTTGGTGTCGTCTTCCATGAGCGTGAGGTCGCCTGAGGAAGGCGGCAGGATCATGAGCGAGTTGAGGAACGCGGCGGGGCGGAGGTTTTCAAGCTTGTTCTTGGAGGTGGCGGGCGCGTCGTTCGAACCGACGACGAACTGGTTCTTGGTGGGCAGCGAAACGCGGAAAGAGTTGCCGGTCGAGACCATGTCGAACAGGGTGCTGTGGATAACCGGGTCCTGGCCGATGACGCGGATGTCGTCGGGCCGGCGAAACAGAAGGAAGCCGGTGATGGTGGCGTAGTCGGTGACCTGGCCGCCGTAGAGTTGGCCGACGGAGGGCGAAAGCTCGGCTTTGATGGTGAAGGCCTGGATAGGGTCCGAAGCCTGGCGGATGCGGGCGAGCAGCTCTTCGGAGGTGGCGGTGAGCAGAGGCCGATTCTCATTGGGCTTGCCGGGCTTGGCGACCACGCGATGGCGGACCAGGCAAGAGGATGAGAGAACGGTCGAGAGACAAAGCGCGAGTGTGAGCGGTATCCCGCTCCGGAGCCCCTGCATCTTTCTATTAAAACCCTGAAGGTTGAAACGACCGCCATTCGGCCCGGAACGTGTTACTGGAGGCTTTATCCGGAGCGCACAGGCCGTTCGGCGGCCGTCGTGCGAGATCTGAAACGAGGAACCTGCGCGATCTATAAGCCGGTTTCTGTGCCGTTGCCGAATCTCTCCGGCGCGCGGCGGCAACCATTCGTCTAGGCCTCTCATTGCTGAGAGGCTCGAGCGACCTACCCGGAAGTAGTAACGGAGCGGGCCACTCCTCCTCCCCTATTTGGTCTTGCTTCGCATGGGGTTTTCCCTGCCAGCCGGATTGCTCCGGCCGCGGTGCGCTCTTACCGCACCATTTCACCCTTACCTGCAATGGGCAGACAACCCCACGACAGGCGGTATATTTTCTGTGGCACTTTCCGTAGCCGGCGTTTTGAGGCGACGGCCCCCGGCCGTTAGCCGGCATGCTGCCCTGGGAAGACCGGACTTTCCTCCCGGCCACGCTTTGAGAAGCGGGCCCGGCGGTTGCCCGATCGCGCAGGCAAGTAACATTATACGGGTGTTGCTAGCTGCGATGGGCGCCTGCGATCATTTCGACGAGCTTTCCAAGAACGGGTTCTGCGTGCTGAGGCGACGACTTCCGGCCCCGTTGATTGAGGCGTGCCGCGACGGGTTCTGGCCGGTGCTGCTCGCGCACGTCGCGCGCGGGGAGGCGAACCGCGGTCCCTGCCGGTATTTCCTTCCGATGCCTTTCGAGCGGCCGTGCTTTGCACCGGAGTTTTTCTTCGATGAAGGGGTTCTGGAGATTGCGAGGCGGGAGATGGGCGAGAGGATTGTCGCGGACCAGTGGGGATGCGATGCGCCCGTGCGCGGCTCCGAGTTTCAAGACGTCCATGTGGATTATCGCCGGCCGCTGTTTGCCGAGCTTCCGGATCTTCCAGTGCCGGCCTACATGCTGGTTGCGAGCTTCGGGTTGATCGATATCACGCAGGCGCATGGGCCGATCGAGATTGCGCCCGGCACTCATAAAATGGCGAGGGACGCGGCGATGGCCGCGGTAAGGGCGGGCGAGATCGCGGTCGAGAGCGTGCCGCTGGGATTGGGGGATGTTCTGATTCGCCATCCGTGGGCGTTGCATCGCGGCACGCCCAACAGAACCGATACGCCGCGGCCGCTGCTGACCATTCGTTACGTGCGCGAGTGGTATTGGGACAACAGCCGGGAGGTGAACGCGATTCCGCGCGCGGTGTGGGAGTCGCTTACGGCCGAGCAGCGGAAGCTTATGCGCTTTCCGGTGGCCGAGCGCCCGCGCGCCTAAACTGAAGAGACGTGCCGAAGGCGATTGTTCAGAGTTTCGGATGCCGGGCTTCGCAGGCCGATGGGGCCGGAATCGAAGCCGCGTTGAAGGAGCGCGGATACACGGCGGCCGAAGGCGCCGGCGCGGCCGATCTGGTCGTCGTGAATACCTGTACGGTCACGCGCGATGCGGATGTGGACGCCCGGCGGGCCATTCGCGGGCTGCGGCGGGATCATCCCGGGGCGCGCATCCTGGTGACGGGCTGCTATGCGCAGCGGGCGCCCCACGAGCTGACTGCGATCGAGGGCGTGACCTGGGTGGTGGGGAATTCGCACAAGGCCGCGATTGCCGAGATCGTGACGGGCGGAAGCGAAGACTATCACGGGCAGGTGCTGGCCGGCGAGTTCCCGCGAGACGGAAAATTCGCGGCAACCCCTATCGGAGACGCGCGGCGAGACCGGACGCGGCCGGTTTTGAAGGTGCAGGACGGGTGCGGCAATCGCTGTTCGTTCTGCGTTATTCCGGCGGTGCGCGGCCCCAGCCGCAGCGCGCCGCTTGAGCGCGTGGTAGAACAAGTGCGCGAGCTCGCCGGGCGCTATTCGGAAATCGTGCTGAGCGGGATCAACCTGGGGCGTTGGGGGCGGGATTTCGCTTCCGGAATGCGCTTTGCTGACCTTCTTCGCGCGCTGCTGCGGGACACCGCTATCGAGCGGCTGCGCATCAGCTCGGTGGAGCCGATGGACTGGAGCGACGATCTGTTGCGCCTGGTGGCGGAGGCGCCGCGGATTGCCGCGCACGTGCATGCGCCGCTGCAATCGGGGTCGGATGCCGTGTTGAAGCGGATGTTCCGCAAGTACCGGACCAGGCATTATGCGAACCGCCTGGAAATGGCGCGGCGGTTGGCGCCGGATGCGGCGATCGGAGCGGACGTGATGACCGGCTTCCCAGGCGAAACGGAAGCTGAGTTCGCCGAGACCGTGCGCTTTGTGGAAGAACAGCCGTTCACATACCTGCATGTTTTCACCTATTCGGAGCGGCCGGGAACAGCGGCGGCCGCGCGGGGCGATGCGGTTCCGATGGCAGTGCGGCGCGAACGGACGCGCGTGCTGCGCGATATGTCGGAGCGAAAGAACCTGGAGTTCCGGCGGGGCATGGCGGGCAAGACGCTTTCGGCGGTGACGCTCGCCGAGCGCGGCATGGCGCTAACGACGAATTATTTGAAAGTGGAGCTGGCCGCCGTAAGGGAACCGAATCGAATGGCCGATGTAACGATTGGGGGGGTGCGGTGGGCGGGCGGCCTGTGGGAGCGCGGGGCGCTGGCGGTGATCTAGCGCCGTGCGCTAGCGCTTATAGCCGAATTTTTTGAGCAGGGCGATACGGGCCTTCGAGTGCGATTCGGTCTCGACGCCTTTGGGCGAAGAGCCGTCGATTACGCCCAGGACGCCGCGGCCTTGTTCGGTTTCCGCGACGATGATTTCGAGCGGGTTGGCCGTGGCGCAAAACACCGTGGCGACTTCGGGAACAGCCTGGATGCGGCCGAGCACGTTGATGGGAAAGCCGCTGCGCATAGCGATGACGAAGACATGGCCGGCGGCGATGGCGGTCGCATTCTGGATGGCGTTCTGCTGCAGCTCTTCGTCGTTACCGTCGAAACGGGTGAGGCAGTCGCCGGAGGCTTCGTTGAAAGCCAAGCCGAATTTCAGATGCGGCGAGGTGTTGACCATGGCCTCGTAGAGGTCTTCGACGGTCTTGATGAAGTGGCTCTGTCCGACGATGAGGTTGCCGTTTTCGGGAATGGCGAGGCGTACGGCTTTGAGTTCCATCTGGACAGGATATCGGAGCGCCTGGTCCGAAAGCATGGCCTTCCTATAATTGCGTTGAATGGCGCAGCGCATCGCGGAGGCGAGTTTGTTGGATCATATTCGCAAGCTGCCGCACGGGCGGGCCACGTACAAGCAGCTGGTGAAAGAGCTGCGGCTGCAGGGCGGGGAGCGAGACGCGCTCGAAGAGGCGCTGGAGCGGCTGGCGGTGAAAGGATTGGTGGTCGAGCTGCGCTCGGGGCATTACGTGGCGACCGCCGGGAGCCGCGAGTATGCCGCCGGAAGGCTGTCGCTGCATCGAGACGGGTTCGGTTTCCTGGTTCCGGACCGGGCGGTGGAGGGGGTCGCGGGCGATATTTTCCTGCCGCCGGCCGAAGCCGCCAAAGGCATGCACGGAGATCGGGCGCTGGCGCGCCTGACGCGCATTGCGGGCGACGGACGGGCCGAGGGCGAGATTGTCCGCATCCTGCGGCGCGCGCATCCAACGGTCGTGGGCGAGTTCCTCCTTCGCAAGCGCGGCAACTTCGTGCGCCCGGTGGACGACCGCATCCAGCAATGGATCGAGATACCCGAAGGGATGGAGATTCCGGCGCCGAAGGAGGCCATGGACCGGGTGGGCGCGGCGCCGGCCGCCATCGGGAGCGTGGAAGATCTCGACGGCATGATGGTGAACGTCGAGGTGCTGGAATTTCCCGAGGACGGCGAGGCGGGAGTGGGCCGCGTGATCGAAGTGCTGGGACACGCGGACGACTTCGGGGTGGACGTCGAGATCCTGATTCGTAAGCACCATCTGCCCCACGAATTTCCGCCGGACGCTCTCGAACAGGCGCGCGCGATCGGGCGAAAGATTGGCGAGCAGGAGCTAAGAGGACGCCGCGATTTTCGCGGCCTGGAGATCGTAACCATCGACGGCGAGACGGCCCGCGATTTCGACGATGCGGTCTGGGTGGAGCGGCTTGCCAACGGGCATTTCGCGCTGCAGGTTCATATCGCGGATGTGAGCCACTATGTGAAGCCGGGAACGCCGGTCGACGAGGAAGCGCTGCGGCGGGGAACGAGCGTGTACTTTCCGGATCGCGCCGTGCCGATGCTGCCGGTGGAGCTTTCGACCGACATCTGTTCGCTGCGGCCGGACGAAGACCGGCTGGTGCTTTCGGCGCTCGTTGAAATCGACCGCCAGGGCGAGGTGGTGGCGCAAGAGTTCGTGCCCGGCGTGATTCGCAGCGCGGAACGGATGACGTATACGGCGGTGTTCGGAGTGCTCGAAGGGGATGCGGCTCTGCGGGAGCGGTATGCGAGGCTGGCTGGCCGATTCGAGACCATGCGCGAGCTGGCGTCCATTCTGAATCGCAAGAGAGAGCGGCGCGGCTCGATCGATTTCGATGTGCCGGAGACCAACATCGAACTCGACCTGGCGGGGCAGATGATCGGGGTGAGGCGGGCCGAGCGGAACATCGCGCACCGGATCATCGAGGAGTTCATGCTGGCCGCGAACGAAGCAGTGGCGAGCCATTTGGAAGCGGCGGGCGCGCCGACGCTCTATCGCATCCATGAAAGGCCCGACCCAAAACGGGTGGCGGATTTCGAAGAGATCGCGACGCACTTCGGCTACTCGCTGGGCATCGGCGCGCTGCCGGTGCAGCGCTTTGCGATCGGCGAGCGCGGGCGCGGCAAGGGACGCGGGGCCTCGAGAGGCCGGCGCGAAGCGACCCTGCCGCGCCAGGATTTTTCCATCAGTTCCCGAAACTATCAGCGGCTGATCGAGAAGATTGCGGGGAAGCCGGAGGAGCGCATCCTGAGTTACCTGATGCTGCGGTCGCTCAAGCAGGCGCGCTATAGCAACGTCAACCAAGGGCACTTTGCGCTCGCGGCCGAGGCCTACACGCACTTCACGTCCCCGATCCGGCGCTATCCCGATCTAATCGTGCATCGCATTCTGGCGCGTCACCTGGCAACCGGCGAGGCGCTGCTCGAGGAGGGCGTGCTCCGCGAGTTGGGCGACGACGCCTCGTTCACCGAACGGCGCGCGGCCGAGGCCGAGCGCGAGCTGATCGAATGGAAAAAGGCCAAGTTCATGGAAGAGCGCGTGGGCGAGGAGTTCGACGCGCTGATCGTTAACACCGCCAAGTTCGGATTTTTCGTGGAGCTGACGGAGTGGTTCGTGGAAGGATTGGCGCCGATCGAGACCCTGCCGGGAGACCGGTTCCTCTATCACGAGAACGGACGGAAAATCATCGGGCAGCGCACCCGCAAGACGTACTCGATCGGAGACCGGCTGCGGGTGAGGCTGGATCGCGTGGACACCGTGGATAAGAAGCTGCAGTTCGCGGTAGCCGAGCCTGTGCGCCCGCGCCGCAAGAAGAATTAATCGAGCACGCGCACAAATTCGGCAACGACCTGGTATTTGCCTTCTTCTTCGTCGAGGTCCCAGGAAGGATAGGCCGGGTTCAGGCTTTCCAGGCGAATGCGGCTCTGGAGGAAGCCGTCTTCGGAGACCTGTTTTTCGCTGCGGTAGCGTTTCACGGTGTATTGGTTGTCGTCGGCTAGCTCCGAGTTGCGGACCAGCACGAGGCGGCCGTTGCGCGAGCCGACGACGTTGCGGCGAAACACGCAGAGGCTGCCGTCCGGGATTTTCGGCTCCATGGAATGGCCCTGGATGCGCGCGACGAACATGTCTTCGTCGAGACGCAGATCGGGCGGCGTTTCGAGCCACTCTTCGGCCTGGATGTCCTCCGGGTTGGCGAGGAACGGACCGGCGGCGACGGCGAGCGAATACCGCGGCAGATGGGTGCGGAAGCGCAAGACTTCGGCGGGAATGTGGCGGCGGTAGAGTTCGGAGAGCTTGCGGTCGAAGTCGCCGACCGTGACGGCTTCGCGATCCGTCACGCGAAGGGAAGCCGAGAGCGTGGCTTCCAGATGTTCGAGCACGGCCGCGCCGCCGTCTTCGCGCGCCTTGGCCAGCAGGTCGTCTTCCAGTTCGGAAAGAACTTCGGCGTCTTCCGGGGTGGCGAGCGTCTCCCAGTCCCGGCGCAGGCGCACGTATAGGGTGTCGTTCCCCGGGTCGAGCAGCAGCACTCCCAGGGGCGAAACCGGGCGGCCCGGCAGCGCCGCTTCGAGCAGCGAAAACTCGCCCGGCTTGAGCGCGGCTTCGCGGAAGCTGAGGAGACGGGCGGGCATGGTGCTATTGGTTAGCTTACCGGTTTTTGGGGGACCGAGGCGCGGGAAGGCGGCAAAATCCGGACGCTTAGTAGGTTGGTTCTCAGGGGGTGGCGGCGTAATAGCCCTTGCGCGCGCGCACATGAACGTTGCCGAGATCCACCACCACCTTTACATTCCGATAGGCCTTAGACGTCTGGTTGTCGGAGACATAGCGAATGATGTACTGCGTCGTGACCTCGCCCGCGATATCGGCTACGGCGCGATACATCTTGCCATCCACAGCCGAGCGGTAGGCGCCGGTGCCGACCGTGAGCGCGTAGTTGCCGTCGTCGGAGGGCTTCGACAGATAGCCGTCGGTGTCTTTGTAGACGTCGCCAAGCGGGTACACCACGCGTCCTCCCGTTTCTACGGCCAGGCGGACCAGGTTGTCGTCGCTCGCGTTGGTGAAGCCGAACGCCTCGGTGCTGATGCAGTAAATGGTGACCAGGTTGCGCTGGGCGAGTTCGACCACTTGCGCAAGCGAGTGCTTGCTCGCGTTATCGTGGCCGTCGCCGATAATGACGATGACGCGCCGCGGCTCGATGGGCTCTCCTTGCACGAGCTTGCGGCTGGTGCACGCCAGATAGATGGCGTCGTAAAGCGCGGAGCCGCCGCCCGGCTTCAGCGCGCGAATCTTGCGGACGATGGGCTCGGGGTCGCTTGTGGTATTGACGGCGACCTCGGCGTCCTGGGCGTAGTCGATCAGATAGCCGGAGTACTTCGGGTCGCCGGTCAGCAGGTTCTGCACCAGCTCTTCGCTTGCGTCCTGAAAATTCTTCCAATGGATGCGGCTCCCGGTGGAAAGGTCGAGGACGAAGCCGATGACGACGGGCTGGCTGCGCTCGCGCGTGAAGTAGCGGATGGATTGCGGCTTGTTCTCTTCGAAGATATGGAAATCTTTCTGGTCGAGATCGGAGACAAAGCGGCCTTTGTCGTCAGTGACCGTGACGGGCACGATCACCTCGTTGACCTGGACGCGAATGGAGTTCTCGTCCTTCTTCTCGTCCGCGCCGGGCGCGGGGGCCGATGCGGGCACGCTGACGGTGGCGGAGCTGGAATCCGCCGCGCCCTCCTTCGCAGGGCTCGCATTGGAGGGATTCGAGCCGGAGGAAGAATTCTGCGCCGCCGCGGCGGCCGGAAAGACGGCCAGGATGGCGCCGAGAGCGGCCGCGACCAGAGCAGGGGCGGGTGAACGAGACTGCATGTAGGGATTGCCTAGCTTGGATTATACCGAGGGAAGCGCGACGGAAGCGGCGCGGCTTGTATACTGACGCTTTCCGGTAGCGTGAACGAAAAGCAAGCGTTAGTTATGCCTGAAGGCCAGGAGTGTATCCAGAGCCGGCGCGATGCGCTGGTGTTCAAGACGCTGTTCGAGCAGGCGCTCGATGCAGTGTTGATTGCCGACGACGATCGGCGATACGTGGAGGCGAACCCGGCGGCATGCGACTTGATGGAAATGAGTCGTGACGCCATTATCGGGGGGAGGATCGAGGAATTCTTCGAGGTATTGGAGCATCAGAAGGTGCCCGAGGCTTGGCGCGCGTTTCAGCGCGAGGGGATGCAGACGGGGATCGTGCGCGCGCGGCGGGCGGATGGGTCGTTCCGTTATGCGTGGTTTCAGGCCAAGGCGAATTTCTTGCCGGGACTGCACCTCTCGATTCTGCGCGACGTGACGGAGCAGCGGGCGAATGAAGACGCAAGGGCGGTTGCGCACCAGGAGCTGCGCGAGGCGAACCGGGAACTGGAGCGCTCGAATGAGGAGCTGAGCTATTTTGCCTACACGGTGGCGCACCACCTGGGCCCGCCGCTGCGCACGGTGGCTTCGTTTTCGCAGCTTCTGCGGGGCGCGCGATTGGCGCCCGAGGGCCTCGATCATCTCTCCCGGATGGACGAGGCGATTGCCGGAATGCGTACGTTCCTCGAAGACCTGCTGACGTTTGCGCAGGTGGGGCGCAGCGGGCAGACGTGGCGCATGGTCGACGCCGAGGCGGTGGTGCACTTCGCGGTCGCGAACCTGCGAGGGCTGGTGGAGGAGAGCCGCGCGCTGATTTCGCACGACCGGCTGCCGCTGCTCTACGCCGACGAGCGCCAGATCGCGCAGTTGTTTCAGAACCTGATCGAGAATGCGCTGAAGTACCGCGCCGGCCGGCCCCCGCGCATTCACATTGGCGCGGCCGAGAGCGGCGAGGAGTGGACCATTTCGGTGACCGATAACGGGCTTGGCATCCCGTTGGATCGGCAGGGCGTGATCTTCGAAAAATTCAAGCGGCTGCACGGAGGCGAGATTCGCGGCACCGGGTTGGGGCTGGCGCTCTGCAAGCGGATTGTTGAGAACTATGGCGGCCGGATTTGGGTGGAATCGGCGCCCGGGCAGGGCTCGACGTTCCGCTTCACGCTGCCGTCCGCGCCGGCGCTGCACGGCGGGCGGGAACGGGCGGAGGCGTTGAACTCTACTGAAAGAGAAACCTGAAATTCCCGGAGCCGTCGAAAGAGGAAGCTCCGTGAATGTGAGGAATTCTACATCCGCTCGCCTGGCCATCGCCGTGGCGTTCTCTTTTCTTTGCGGCAATCGCGCGTTTGCCCAGCACGTTTCCGCCGGTGTGGTCGCTGGAGGCGCGCTCACGAGCGACTTTACGCCACTCGATATTGCAACGACCTCATACGTTGAACATTCGATCTCGAAAGACTACATCGTCGGTGGAATGCTTGCGGTATCCATCCCTTGGGACTTCTCTCTCGAAGCCGATGCGATGTATCGCCCGATGACCTTCGCCGGCACAATTGTATTGCCGAGCGGAGCATTTACGGACCGGCCGTCCGATGTACTGACGTGGGAAGTTCCCATCCTGCTGCAGTACAAGTTCAAGCCGAACGCACTGCCTTTACGTCCGCTGCTCGAGATCGGGCCATCGTTCAGAGCTTCCGGCAATCGGAATGGGACGGCTCCCTCGAGCGATGGCGTTACGGCGGGAGCGGGCCTAGAGGCTGACGTCTGGAAATTGAAGGTAGCGCCGCAATTCCGCTACACGCGTTGGGCGGCGGACGGCGCGCATCCCCCGCTCTCGCCGAACACCAAGCCGGATCAGATTGAACTGCTTGTTACGGTGGCTTTTTGAGAGTCTAGCCGGCGCGCGAGTCTCAAGCGGCCTGCTGCACGGTGGCGCCCTGCATTTTGCGCAGCGGCGCCAACCAGAGGCAAGCGGCGAGCACGCCGCCGGCGCCCAGGAACAGAGTTGCGGGAATGCCTACGCGTTCGGCGAGGAATCCGCCCGCCAGCGCTCCGAACGGCAGCATCCCGCGCGAGGCGAGCTGCATGGCGGCGTTGACGCGGCCGATCACGGCGGCGGGGGCGAGCAACTGCCGCAGCGCGGTTTCATTTACAACATAGACCGTCCAAACAAAGTCGCCCCCGAGCTGCTGGACGCACAAGCACAGGAATCCGAATCGCGGGAGAGCGGAGGATAAGGGGATGAACATCTGAGCGCAGCCAACCAGCACCGCGGTTGTGAAGAACATAGGTCCCAGTCCGTGGCGCGCCGACAGTCGAGGCGCAAGCCACGCGCCCACCACTCCGCCCAACCCGCCAAGCGCGATGGCGATCCCGAGCTGCGACGTGCTCATATGCACCACCCGGATCGCATTCAGCAAATAGAGCGGAGAGATCAGGCCCAACGACAGAAACGCGGTTGCCGAGCGGAGTAGAAGCGCGCGCAGCGCAGGATGGCGCCAGATAAAGCGGAATCCGTCGAGGGCTTCCGCCAGCAGACGGGTGTCATCGGCGCGCGCGGGCGCCATTTCCGGCTTTCGGATTGCCCAAACGGAAAACGCGGAGACCAGAAACGAGAGCGCGTCGATCAGAATGGCGAGAGGAGCGGTGATGGCCTGCACGAGCGCGCCGGTCATGGCCGGCCCCGCCATCTCTGCCGCGGAAGCAGAGACGCTTAGCCGCCGGTTGCTTTCGAGCAGCTCTTCGGGTGGGACCAGCGCAGGCAGGTACGACTGATACGCGACATCGAAGAGCACGGTCAGGATTCCCGCCGCGACCGCGATGGCGATGAGCAGCGGAATGGAGAGCGCGTGCCGGTAGGCGGCGAGCGGAACAATCGACAGGACGGCCGCCCGCGAGAGATCCGTCGCGATCATCACCGGGCGCTTCTTGAGGCGGTCGACCATCACGCCCGCGCCGAGTGAGAAGACCAGGATCGAGGCGCTGCCCACGGCCGACAGAATGCCCATCTGCCCGGCGGTTGCGTGCAGCGTCAGCAGAGCCGTGAGCGGAAGGCCTTCCCGCGTGATTCTCGAACAGATCTCGGAGATGGTCTGTCCGGCCCAGAGCTTTGCGAAATCCCTCGGAAGCCGGGAGTGGAACAGGGCCGCTTTAGCCTCCGGCCTTCTGGCCGTTCGCCGCCGGCTTGGCGTTTTCTTTATCCAGCAATTCTTTCTTGCGCTGCTCGAACTTGGGACGGTTCTCTAAATCGCGGTCCCGGTCGAAATACTCGTGGCCGTCGATCCAGACTTTGAGCGCCTTCGAGTAATTGGACAAAGGATGCTGATCGTATAAGACTAAGTCGGCCGATTTGCCAACCTCGATAGAGCCAACCTGATCGTCGATGCCGAGCTGCTTGGCGGGATTAATGGTGACGAGCGCGAGCGCCTCGGTCTCGCTCAGGCCGCCGTAGCGCATGGACTTGGCGGCTTCGAGATTCAAGTGGCGCTGGAGTTCGTCGGAATCGGAATTGACCGAGACAACGACGCCGTGGCGCGTCATGATGGCGACGTTATAAGGCGTCGCGTCGTAGGCTTCGATCTTGTACGACCACCAATCGCTGAAAGTGGAGGCGCCGGCGCCGTGATCGGCGATCTCTTTCGCGACCTTGTAGCCTTCGAGCACGTGCTGGAGAGTGCGAACCTTGAACCCCATCTCGTCGGCCACGCGAAGAAGCATCAGAATCTCGTCGGAGCGGTAGCAGTGCGCGTGAACGTAGCGCTTGCCTTCGAGCACCTCGACCAGCGGATCGAGGCGCAGATCGCGGCGGGGCGGGATGGGATGCTCGCCGCGCGCCAGGCGGTCGTTGTAATCTTTCCATTCCGCCTGATAGTTCTTGGCTTCGGTGAAGCTTTCGCGGATCACTTCTTCGACGCCCATGCGGGTGCCGGGATAACGGCGTTCGACCGGGCCGGCGCTGAAGAAGCTTCCCGGGTAGCCCTGGCGTTTCGGGTTTTCACCGAGGGCGAATTTGATGCCCGGTTTCGCGCCTTGCATGATCATCTCCCGCGCGCTCTTGCCATAGCGCAGTTTGACGACGATGGTCTGGCCGCCGATGGCGTTGGCGCTGCCGTGCAGCACGTTCGAGATGGTGAGGCCGCCGGCGAGCGCGCGATAGATGTTGATGTCGGTGGGATCGATGACGTCTTTGATGTTGACCATCGACGAATCGGAAACGGTGCCTTCGTTGACGCCCCCTTCGATGGCGGTATGCGAATGGCAATCGATGATGCCCGGCATCAGGTATTTACCCGTGGCGTCCACGACCGTCGCGTCCGCCGGCGCGCTGATGTTCTGGCCGATAGCGGCGATCTTGCCGTTTTCGATCAGCACGCTGCCGTTTTGGACGGTGCCCTTGGTGACGGTGAGCACGGTGGCGTTGCGGATCAGGGTGGTCTGCGCTCCCGCGCATGCCGTGATCGCCGCCAGCAGAAAGGAAATTCGTGAAAGCGCGCAGGCCGCTTGTTGGCCGTTGCGCGCGGTCTGAGCGATCGTTCGCCGCATCAATTTATGTCTCCTTCCGCGGGCTTTGGACCGCCCTCTTTATTTGCAGGCGGTTTCTGCAGGTCTTTCGAAGGTTCGAACTGCGCGCCGTCGATGAAGACGTATTCCACAGTTGTCTTGTCGTCGAAGGCGTCGCCCTTCATGACGACCAGGTTCGCGATCTTGCCCTTTTCGATGCTGCCGAGGCGGTCGTCGAGACCGTAGATGCGCGCGGGCGAGAGGGTCAGGGCGCGAATGGCGTCCGCGCGCGACAGACCCGCGTCTACCGCTTTCTTGAGCGCCTTCTTCAGGTCGGGCGCGGCGTCGACGCCGTCGGAATAGAAAGCAAACTCGACGCCGGCTTTGGCGAGCAGGCCCGGAACCCCGGGCGCGTCGCGCCGGATGCGTAACTGCCGGTAATCGGGGATCTCGGCGGGGTCCGAATCCTTGGGCTTTTCCGGCCACTTCAGGCTGACGATGGCGGGCACGCGAGCCTGCTTAAGCTCATCCACGCGCTCGAAAGCTTCGTGCAGGCCGTATAGGACGAAGGGCTGCTTGAGCTCGCGGCCGAAGTTGAGAATGCGATCGATCTGCTGTTCCTCGTCGGCGGGCAGCAAGAGGCGCGGCGATTCGGCGAGCCCTTCGAGATCGTGATCGTACTGCGGGCGGCGGCTGCCGGACGGGTGCGCTGCATACAGTTGTTGCGCTTCTTTGTAATGGTTGAGATCGAGGAAGAGCTGTCGCACGTAAGCGATATTCCCCATGAGCGAATTGGGGAAGCCGGAGCGGCCGAAGCCGCTGGTGCGGAACAGGATCTGCTGTCCGATGGGCTGGGCGACGATCATGTCGCGGCCGCGTTCACCGGCGAGATCGATCATGGCCCCGAGGCCTTCGAAGATGCCTTGATTGGGAAAGGTCGCGGCGGTAGTGAAACCCGCGGCGCGAGCGGCGGCGAGCCGTGTGTCGCTCGGAGTGACCATGTCGGCGGCGCGCTCGAACGAATGGTTCTGCGGGCGGTCTTCGGGGCCGTGGCGCGGAGGGGGCTCGATTCCGGTGGCCGGAGTTGCAGGCACAGGCGCGGCCGGCGGCGCAGGCGTGGGAGCGACCCCGGCGGCAGTGCGCGCGGGCGTGGCGGCCGCGCCGGGAAGCCCCCACGTGCTCAAGGCGTCGATAAAGCCGGGATAGACGGTCAGCCCGCTTCCGTCGATGACCCAGGCATCGCCTGGAATCGAGAGGTTAGGGCCGACATCTTGAATCAGGCCGTCGCGCACCAGGACCGTGGCTTTGGGAAGATCGGCGCCGCTGACAGTCACGACATGCGCGTCTCTGATGGCGATGGCGGAAGGAACCGCGGCGGCGACGGTCCAGGCGGCGGTGAAAACCAGAACGCTCGCTTTCAATGGCTGTTTCATCGAATGATTTGTCCAGTCACAAGCAGCAACAAATTTTCCCTATTCTGTCATAATGCCGCGCATCGGGCGTCGAGACAAGGGTTTGCAAGCGGAGGCGAGACGATGGGAGGCGCGGCGCGGGTGCCTGCAGGCGCGACCGCCGCGCTATGGTGCGGGCATGAAAGCGAACAACCGTCAAAAGGGCTCGGTGACCGGGCCGATATTGAAGGACTTGATGGATCGCGACAAGGTGAATGTAAAAACCAGCGAATCCGGTCCAACTGTGGGATCGAAGCCTCTGGCGCCGCCGGCACTCTATGAGGACGCCGGCGAGGGCTACAACCAGGACTTCACGTTTCCGCAGGAGTAAGTCTTTTGTCAGTGGGCAGGCGTGAATGCTTGCCCTTTTTTTGTTCTCTCGCGGGGCGGCCTATCGGCTACACTTGATGCTTCAGCGGGTGCCGATTCCAAAAAGTAACAAGACCACTTATAGCGACGCCGGTGTCAGCATCGACGAGGCAACCCGCGCGGTTGCGCTGATCAAACGGTCGGCCGCAAAGACGTTCACACCGGAGGTGCTGACCTCGATCGGCAGCTTCGGCGCCGGGTTTTCCTTGAAGGGTTGGCGCGATCCGGTGCTGGTGAGTTCCGCCGATGGCGTGGGGACGAAGCTCAAGATCGCGTTCGCGACAGGGCAGCACGACACCATCGGCGAAGACCTGGTGAACCACTGCGTGAACGATATCGCGGTGCAGGGCGCAAAGCCGCTTTTCTTTCTCGATTATTTCGCGGTGGGGAAGCTCGACGCCATGGTCTGCGCGCGCGTGGTGACCGGGCTGGCGCGGGCCTGTAAACAGAACGGCTGCGCCCTGATCGGCGGCGAAACGGCCGAAATGCCGGGCATGTATGCGGCGGGCGAGTATGATCTCGCTGGTTTCATCGTGGGCGTCGTGGAGCGCAAGCGCATGCTCACGGGCGCCGGCATCGAGCCGGGCGATTTGCTGCTAGGGCTGCCGTCCCACGGCTTGCACACCAACGGCTATTCGCTTGCCCGAAAAATATTGTTCGACATCGCGGGCCATGAGCTGGAAGCGCGGCTACCGGGCTTGTCGGATACGCTCGCCCAGGAACTGCTGAAAATCCACCGCTCGTATTTAAAACCTATACAAGCTCTGCATGAAGCCAAGCTGCTGAAAGGCGCCGCCCATATCACCGGAGGCGGGCTGACCGACAACGTGCCTCGCATGCTGCCGCGGCGCTGCGCGGCCGAAATCGATCCGCAGTCGTGGCCCAGCCAGCCGATTTTCGAGCTCCTACAGAAGCTCGGCAGCATCCCGGAGGACGACTTTCGCCGGACCTTCAATCTGGGCATCGGCATGGTGCTGGCGGTGCCATCCCGGAAAATTGGGTTCGTTTCGCAAGTTCTCAAGAAGCTGCGCGAGCCGTTTCACCCGATCGGGCGGGTGATCGAGACGCGGTCGAGCGCGCCCAAGGTTGTCTATTTGTGAGAAAGCGGCTGGGCATTCTGCTTTCCGGGCGCGGATCGAATTTCGAGGCGATCGCGCGGAACGTGGCGAGCGGAAAGCTCGATTGCGAAGTTGGGTTCGTTTTTTCAAATAAGCCGAATGCCCCGGGGCTGAAGCGGGCTCGGGAACTGGGACTGACGTGCGGCGCGATGGAGTCTGCGGGTCAGGATCGGGCGGCCTTCGATGGACAAGTGGCGCGTTTGCTGCACGAGCAGGGCGTGGACCTGGTGTGCCTGGCGGGGTACATGCGCCTGTTGAGCGGGCATTTCATCCAGCAATTCCCCGGGCGGATCTTGAACATTCATCCGTCGCTGCTGCCGGCGTTTCCGGGCCTGGATGCGCAATACCAAGCGCTGGCGCATGGCGTGAAAGTGACCGGCTGCACGGTGCACTTCGTAGACGAGCAGCTCGATAGCGGGCCGATTCTGCTGCAAACGGCGGTTCCGGTGCTGGACAGCGACACGCTTGAAGAATTATCGGCGAGAATTCTCGCCCAAGAGCACAAAATTTATTCCGAAGCGATCTCTTGGGTCCTCAAAGGCAACTATCGTATAGAGGGCCGGAGAGTCATTGAGACCTGAAAGTTCAAAGATGTTACAACGCGTACTCGCAGTGGTAGGGGCGGTGATTGTGATCGCCTTTGGCTTCGTTTGGTTTTCGGGCAAGCACGTGAGCCTGAAGCTGGCGAAGGCCGTGCCTGCTATCGGCACGGAGACTCCGATTCGGGTGGAGGCCGATTCGCCCGACGGAGTGAAGGCGTTCGCGGCGTCGGTAGAGCAGGACGGGCAGAGCTCGACGGTCTACCAGGACAGGACGAAATCGAAGCAGGCGAGCCGGATTTACAGCTTCAACGCGGGCAAGAAAATGGCTTCGTTTTTGAAAGAAGGTCCGGCAAAGCTGGTGCTGAAGGCAAACGCGAACGATTTCCGCGGCGCAGGCACGACGGTATCGGAAGACATCCAGATCGTGCTGCGGCCGCCCACGATTGTCGCCGACGGTCGGCAGCACTACATCAACCAGGGCGGGGCGGAGCTGGTGATGCTGGATGTGGGCGGCAACTGGACAGACGCGGGCGTGCGGGTTGCGCAGTATTCGGCTGGAACGTTTCCGATGCCGGGCGAGGCCGATACGAGCAGCCACCGGTTCTCGCTGTTCCCATTTCCGTGGGATGTTTCGCCGGATACGGTTCCGCTTGCGTTCGCAAGGAACGGGGCTGGAACGGAGGTGACGACTACGTTCTGGACCAAAGTTTTTCCAAAGAAGTTCCGCGAGAGCAACATTGAGTTGAACGACCGGGAGCTGCAGAAGGTTGTCGGCGAACTGGACCCGGAGGGTTCCGGCAGCCTGGTCGACCGGTTCGTGAAGATCAATCGCGAGATGCGGCGGGCGAATGCGCAGCAGATTTACGACCTGCGCACGAACACGGAGAAGCGCATTTTGTGGTCGGGCCCGTTCATTCCGGTGAAGGGCGCGCGCGAATCGTATTTCGCCGACCGGCGCAGCTACATCTATAACGGCCGCAAGGTGGACGAGCAGGTGCACCTCGGCTACGACCTGGCGCAGACCACGAACATGCCCGTGAAGGCGGCGAATTCCGGCAAGGTGATTTTCGCGGACCGGCTAGGGATCTACGGAAACTGCGTGATACTCGATCACGGGTACTCGCTCGAAAGCCTTTACGGGCACATGAGCAGGATCATGGTGAAGGTAGGCGACATGGTGCAGAAGGAGCAGCAGATCGGGGTGAGCGGATCGACCGGCATGGCGTTCGGCGATCACGTGCACTTCAGCATGCTGATCGCGGGCTACCAGGTGGACCCGAAGGAGTGGTGGGACGAGCACTGGATCCACGACCGGATCTTGAGCAAGATCGGCGGGGCAGGGAACGCGCAGGATGCGGCGGCCGAAGGCAAGAACGTGAGCGCCTCGGCGGTGCCCGTGAAGCATAAGAAGCGGCGCCGAGGCTGACCGGTCTAGAAGTCTAAAACGGATTCTATGTCACCAGTACCAGTAATTCGCGCCTGTCGCGGCGTTGGTTGCAAAGATCGCAGCATCGTTCCCGACCGACACCGCGCTAACTCCGCTTCCCACGCTTGTACACGTTTCGTAGCTGCACTGGAAGAGCTCGCCGCTCGCGTTCACGCCCCAAGCTGTTCCATCAAATGCCACAGACACCTGGGTCAGCGTCAACTCGTTCGGGGATTGGGCCTCGGCCCAGACCCAAGTCCAAGTCCTCGCGGTAGTGTTGTACTGGTAGACTGAGCCTCCGTCATTTACACCCCAGATGTTATTCGCGTTCCCAACTGAAATCTGCACGAGCGAGCCTGGAACCCAAGCCCACGATTTAGTCGTACCGTCGTAGTAGTAAATCTGTTGTTGCGCATTGACGCCCCAGACAGTTCCATCAGCGCCCACCGAGAGTTGCACTAACTCGCCGGGTATCCAAAGCCAGCTGCCGGTCGACCAGTTATAAGAGTAAGTTTGGCTTCCTGAATTGATGCCCCATACAGAGCCGTCTGCTCCGACTGCGATCTGATTCAATTCACCAGGAATGTAAGTCCAAGTTGCCGCGCTCGGATTCCAACGCCAGATCTGGCCCGAGGCATTTACACCCCATACATTCCTGGCTGATCCCACGCTGATTTGCGCCAGCTCGCCCGGCACATTCTCCCAGGTCTGAGTTCCTAAGTCGAAGTGGTAAATCTGATTTGCGTAATTTAGTCCCCAAGCGCTTCCGTCCGCTCCCACCGATATCTGCCTCAACGATCCCGGAAGCTGATACAGCGTCTGCGCCGGCTGGGAAGGCCCGATCAGTTGATAAGCGGTATCCGAGCTGCTGACGCCGGCGACCTTGCCGGTTGCGCCGACTGCAATTTGAGTCAGAGATCCCGGGAAGGAAAGCCAACCGGATGTCAGCGGATTCCAATAATAGATCTCGCCGCCCGGCGCTAGCGCCCACACGTAGGCCCCGGACCCGACCGCGATCTGTGAGAACTTGCCTGGCGTGGCGCTCCATTGCTGAAGCAGCGAATTGAAGTGATATGCCGTTTGATTTCCGAAGGCCCAAAGGTCGCCGTCGGCGCCGACCGCAAGCTTTGTCAAACCGGTGAGTGGACCGCTCGCGGAATTATTCGAGATAGCCTGGAATTGCCCGGCGCCGGGATTGTACCAATAGATGCTTTGACCCGATCCCGACTCGGGGCCGAGCCCGTATACCGAGCCATCCGAGCCTACCTCGACATCGATCAAGTTGCCGGTAACAGTGTTCCAGCTCGTGGTCGTCTGGTTAAAGTGCAAGGGCTGCGATTGCGTGTTCAGTCCCCATGCATCGTTATCCCCACCGGCTGCGATCTCGGTCACGGCCCCGGATAGCGTGTTCTGGGTCCACCATAGGGAAGTCGGGCTATAAACTTCCTCGTAGCTCTGTTGCTGTCCGTTCAGAACCCAGGCTGCGCCGCTGAAGCCGGGCGAATACGGGGCGGCGGCTTGCGAAGCAAACGGGCCGGCTCCCGGCGCAAACTGAATCGTGTCCGTCACCTGGGAAACCGGCCAGAACGTGAATGTGCGCGAAGCTGGAATCGCCCAGACCATTCCCTGTCGATCCACCTCAACCTGTGCCGCGGGGGAATCGTTCGTAAGGGCCTGCCACTCGAATACGGAGATGCGGCCGATCTTATTACCCGCCGCTTCGGTAAACCACAAGTAATTCGTTCTTGGGAAGATCTGCGAAGCGATTCCAGAGGGAGAGCTGTTCGGCGTTGGTACTGGATACTCGTTGATCGTTCCATCCACGGTGATCGATCCGATGTTATTCCCGCCCTGTTCGGTAAACCAAAGCGCGCCATCGTTACCCTCCACGATGCCACTTGGTTGCGAGGATGCCGAGGACAGCGGATACTCGACCACGCTGCCGCCGGAGGAAATACTCGCAATCTTTCCGGCCGACTGCTCCGTGAACCAAAGTAACTGCGCTATGTCTCCTTCGCTGGTGGCTAGCGAGAAAGGTCGGCTCGAAGCCGTGGGTATTGGAAACTCGCTGATTGCTCCATTGAGGGTGCTGCTCCCTATTTTATTTCCGGCTCGTTCCGCGAACCAAATAGACTCACCATCAACGCCGAGAGAAATGCCTGCTGGAGAAGAGTTCGGAGTCGGTATTGGATATTCGGTAATGCCGCCCACTGCAACTACTCCGATCTTGTTACCGGTCGCTTCTGTAAACCACACTGTCTCGGCGCCTACGAAGGGTCCGTTTGAAATGCCAAACGGTGTGGAGTTAGGAGTGGGAATCGGCATTTGCGTGAGAACGCCGCTTGGCGTGAGCTCTCCGATGTAATTGCCGCCGCTCGCGGTAAACCAAAGGTTTCCGTTCAGGCCTTGTATGATCTGCTGTGGCTGGCTGCCGGCCGGCAGCGGATATTCCGTGATCACCCCGGCCGTCGTGATTCGCCCGATCCGATCGGCCGCAGTCTCGACGAACCACATCGCGCCATCGTTTCCCGCCGTGATCCCTTGAGGATTGCTGTTCGGCGTCGGTAACGGAAATTCGGCGATGCTGACGCTTTGGGCGGTGGCGCTCGTATCCAGCATCATCGCGAAGATTACAACCGCTATCAACGATCCCCAAGTCCGGCTCATGGTTTGTCCACTGGGATGCTATCAGAAATTTTTGCTCCTGATCGCGAGCGCCTTACGACGGGTTTTGTCGCTAGCCGTGCACAGCTTACCGCTGCGTGAGGAAACATCAACTTGTATGGTGGCCATTGTACGTCTAAATTGACTGTATGATGATCCAGCGTCTTTTCACCTTAGTGGTCGCACTGACACTTTCTCTGACAGCTTCAGCGCAAAACATAAAGCAAATTCCACTGCCGCCTAGTCAAAATCCCACGAATGCGGACCTTCCCATCTCGGCGGCCGTGTGGGCAGGAGACACGCTGTATGTGAGTGGATGGCTCGACCCGGACAGGAAGACTCACACCGATACTCAGTCCCAAACCGCTGGCATTATCCAGGACCTTCAGAAGCTTCTTGAGTCGCAGAAACTGACGCTGGGTAATGTGGTGATGATGCGCGTGTACCTGGGAGGCGACCCTGCGAAAGACGGAAAGATGGACTATGCCGGAATGACGGCTGGATACACTCAATTCTTTGGGACGAAGGACCAGCCGAACAAGCCCGCGCGCACCACGGTGGAAGTGATTCTGCCGGCCGGAGTGCGTGGCGCTCTGGTAGAGATCGATCTGGTTGCGGTCCGTCAAAGATAGCCGTCAGTTGGAAAACCGGCTCGCCAGAAATCGAAGTGTGTGGGCCCGAGAGTAAGCGGACAAGCTAAAATGACGGTCGGTGTTGAACTATCGGGAACGAATTGTACGCGACCCCAGGATTGCCGGCGGACAGCCGGTTTTCAAGGGTACTCGTGTCCCACTGCGTACCGTACTGGCCAGCCTTGCTGAAGGCGCCACCATCACGGAGATCTTGACCGACTTTCCCAGTCTGACGGAAGAAGACGTGCGAGCTGCGATTGCATTCGCCGCTACTTCTGCGCAAAAGGACTTACCCATAGCAGCTTTGCCCGTGTAGCGTACGGTGAGGATAAAGCTGGACGAAAATCTGCCGCAGGCCCTTGTTCCGGTTCTTCAGCGTCAAGGACACGATGTGGATACGGTGGAAACCGAGCGCCTCACTGGCTGCGCCGATGATGAAATATGGAGGGCTGCACAGGAAAAGGAGCGATTCCTCATCACTCAGGATCTGGATTTTTCGGATGTCCGAAAATATGAGCCCGGCAGCCACATGGGGCTATTGCTCATTCGTCTTTTCCATCCGGGCCGCTTGGCCCTGCTAGAGCGCGTGACGTCGCTGTTTGCTTCCGAGGCGATTGAGCACTGGCAGCGCTGCCTTGTGATTGCGACTGAGCACAAGGTGCGAGTGAGATGGCCGAAGCAGAAAAAAGTGGAGTGAAGGCGTCGAGGATTCAGCTACTAACGAAACGCGGAGTGTGTTTGTCTTGGTTGGTTGTACCTCAAGCCGACATCTCAACTTTGGGTGGTCGGCAGAGCGCCCGATGGATCTTCGGGGCATCGGTGACCTGGCCGGGACTGGTAATGCCAGCCCCAGGCTCACCGATGTTGTTACTTCTTTTCGTCGTTGCCTTCGGCGTTTTCTTCCGAGCCGGTGCGCAGGGCCTTGAGGCGTTCTTCGCGGCGGGCGGCTCGGTCGGCGGCGCGCTTGACGAGCTCTGAGCCGACGAGTTCCAGCTTGGCGGTTTCGGCGCCGTCGCCCTTGCGCCAGCCGAGCTTCACGATACGCGTGTAGCCCCCATTCCGTTGATTGAAGCGCGGCCCGAGCTTATCGAAAAGCTTCTCGACCGATTCCTTGGTCATCAGAAAAGCCGCCGCCTGACGCCGCGTATGCAGGTTATCTTCCTTGGCGAGCGTGATCATCTTTTCGACGAGCGGGCGCGCGGCCTTGGCCTTGGGAACCGTAGTGGTGATCCGCTCCTCTTGTATGACGTTGGTCACCAGGCCGCGTAGCAGCGCGCGCCGTGCGCTGAGGTCGCGCTTGAGCTTGACTCCGGCTTTGCGATGCCGCATGGATTACTCCTCGGCTCCGGCGTAGCTTTCGTAGCTCTGATCGATGGGCATGGGGCTTGAACCGCCCACCAGACGGCCCTGCGGATCGAACTTCATGCCGAAGGAGAGGCCCAGGCCGTTGAGGATTTCCTTGATCTCGTTGAGCGACTTGCGGCCGAAGTTCTTGGTGCGCAGCATTTCTGATTCGCTCTTCTGGACCAAGTCGCCTATGGTTTGAATGTTGGCGTTCTTCAGGCAGTTGTAGGAACGAACACTAAGTTCCAGCTCCTCGACCGAGCGGTTCAGCACTTCGTTCATCTGGTTCATGGCGCGCTCGGTGGGCTCTTCGGCGACCTCGGGAGTCTCTTCGAAGTTGATGAAGATCGTCATGTGGTCTTTGAGGAGCTTGGCGGCCTGGCCGATGGCGTCCTGCGGAGAGATGGCGCCGTTGGTCCAGACTTCGACGTTGAGCTTGTCATAATCCGTGTTCTGGCCAAGACGAGCGGCTTCGACGGTGTAGTTGACTTTGCGGACCGGCGAGTGGACCGAATCGATCGGAATGTAGCCGATGGGCAGATCTTCATCGTAGTTGCGGTCAGCCGAGACATAGCCGCGGCCGCTCTTGATCCGCATCTCAACGTTGAGCTTGCCGCCTTCGCCGACGGTAGCGATGTGGAGGTTGCGGTCGAGGACTTCGACGTCCTGGTCGGTCTCAATCTGGCTGCTCATCACTTCACCCGGAGTTTCCACTCGTAGGCGGGCGATGCGCGTGCCTTCGCCCATCATCTTGAAGGGGACCTGCTTGAGGTTGAGGATGATGTCGGTAGCGTCTTCGACGACGCCGGGAATGGGGCTGAACTCATGCGAGACGCCGTCGATGCGAACGCCGGTGATGGCGGCGCCTTCGATGGAGCTGAGCAGCACGCGGCGCAGGCCGGTGCCGATGGTGGGTCCGAATCCACGCTCGAAGGGCTGGGCGGTGAACTGGCCGTAGCGCTCGGTGAGCGATTCGGTATTGGCGACTAAGCGCTTGGGCTTCTGGAATCCTTTAAACATGATCTTCTTTTCTCGATTCTTCGTCGATTCTCCGAGCTTTACTTCGAATACAGCTCGACGATGAGCTGTTCGTTCAATTGGATCTGGACAAGTTCATCGCGCTTCGGCTCCTGGAGGATGCGGGCGCGGAGGGCGTCGCGGTCGACTTCGAGCCAGGCAGGGCTTGGCGCATGGGCGGTGGCGTCGCGAGCCGAAAGAATGCTGGTGTTGTTGCGGCTGCTTTCGCGGACTTCGACGACGTCGCCGGTCTTGACGGTGTAGGACGGAATGTTGACTTTTCGGCCGTTCACGGTGACATGGCCGTGGCGCACGACCTGGCGGCCTTGCGCGCGGCTGGTTGCGAGGCCCATGCGGTAGATGACGTTGTCCAGGCGCTTTTCGAGCATCCCCAACATCTGCTCGCCGGTGATACCTTTTTGATTCACAGCCTTCTCATAGAGATTCCGGAATTGACCCTCGAGAATGCGATAGTAACGGCGGGCTTTCTGCTTTTCGCGAAGCTGGAGGCCGTAGCCGACCACCTTCGACTTCTTATCCTTGCCGTGCTGGCCGGGCGCGAAGTTGCGCTTTTCGATGGCGCACTTTTCGGTGTGGCAGCGCTCGCCTTTCAAGAACAGTTTCATGCCCTCGCGGCGGCAGAGCCGACATACGGGGCCGGTATAACGTGCCAAATTGAATGACCTCCTATTGGTTTCGGGTGCGGTTTACGGCTTGGCGGCCTTCGTCCCGCTTAAACTGCTAATCAGAATCTTCGTTTCGTCACACTCGCCGCTTCTTTGGCGGCCGGCAGCCGTTGTGCGGAATCGGCGTGACGTCCTTAATGGTTCGCACTTCGATACCGGCGGTTGAGAGCGCGCGGACGGCCGACTCGCGGCCGGAGCCGGGGCCGGCGACGCGGACCTCCACTGTGCGCAGGCCGGTTTCCTTGGCCTTGTTGGCCGCCGTAAGAGACGCCTGCTGAGCGGCGAACGGCGTGCCTTTGCGCGAGCCGCGAAAGCCGAGCGAACCCGAACTCGACCAGGCGAGCACGTTGCCGAGCGGATCGGTGAACGTGACGATGGTGTTGTTGAAGGACGCCTGAATGTGGACGGTCCCGAACGGAACGTTCTTCTTTTCCTTCTTCTTGAAGGTCTTCTTCTTGGTGGATTTTGCGGGCGCTTTTGCCATGTTGTCCTATGTCTTGGCTGCTGACTTCTTCTTGTTCGCGACAGTGCCCTTGCGGGGGCCCTTGCGGGTGCGGGCGTTGGTGTGGGTACGCTGGCCGCGAACCGGCAGGCCGCGCCTATGCCGCAGGCCGCGATAGGAGCCCATCTCCATCAGGCGCTTGATGTTCATCGAGACTTCCTTGCGCAGGTCGCCTTCGATCGCGCCTTCCCCTTCGATGAGGTTGCGGAGGTGATTCACTTCCTCCTCGGAAAGATCGCTCACCTTCTTGTCCGGGTCCACGTTGGCGCGGTGCAGAAGCGAGAGGGATCGCGTCCGTCCGATGCCATAAATGTAGGTCAGCCCGATGGCTGCTCGTTTTCTTGCTGGTAGATCCACGCCTGCTATACGCGCCATGACGTTATAAGCCCTTCCTAGCCCTGCCGCTGCTTATGTTTTGGATTGCTGCAGATGACCCGCACCACGCCGTGGCGATGGATCACCTTGCACTTGTCGCACAGTTTCTTGACTGAAGCTTGTACCTTCATAACCTATCCTTTTGCCAAAACTTCTAAAACCCGTCCACGACTCCGGTCCTGGACCGAAAGGGCGACACGCACGCGATCGCCAACGCGCAGACGTACAAAATTCGCGCTTTGCGCGCTAGGGAGATGAGCGATCAACTGATGCTCTCCTTCCAGTCTGACACGCACGAGCGCGCTCGGCAGTAATTCCACCACGGTTGCCTCGGCGCTTCGCTCGGCTTCGCTCGCATTCATGGCCGCGTCAGCACCCAGGGACCGTTTTCGGTCACCGCCACCATATGTTCGAAGTGGGCCGAGTAGGACTTGTCTTTGGTCACGGCGGTCCACCGGTCGGCCAGCACCTTGGTTTCAGGCTTGCCGGCATTCACCATGGGCTCGATGGCCAGAACCATACCCGGTTTCAGGCGCGGATTTTCGCCGCGCCGGTCCACATAATTCGGGATCTGCGGCTCCTCGTGTAGAGAAGTACCGATCCCATGCCCCACAAACTCGCGAACGATCGAAAAGCCGTTGGATGTGACGTGCTTTTCGACCGCGCCGCAGATATCGAACAGGCGGTTGCCGTTGCGAACCCGGTCGATAGCCAGTTCCAGGCTCTCTTCGGTCACATGCAGCAGCCGCTTCACCGAATCGTTGACTTCCCCGACGGGGACCGTTATGGCCGAATCCCCGAAATATCCTTCCAACTGCACTCCGGTGTCGAGCGAGACAATATCGCCCGGCTTCAGCCTGCGCTTGCCGGACGGCATGCCGTGCACGACCTCTTCGTTCACCGACGCGCAGAGCGCGTACGGAAATTTCGCGGTGGACACGTGGGACGAGTAGCCTTTGAAGGCCGGCCTCGCGCCCGCATCCGAAATCATCTTCTCGGCTTCGGCATCCAGTTCCTGAGTGGTCACGCCTTCGGCGACCATGAATTTCAGGCGCTCAAGAATCTGATAAACCAAAAGGCCGCTGCGGCGCAGTTTTTCGAGCTCCGCCGGGCTTCGACGAACAATCACGGTGTCACACTCGCTTGGGCTTCCACCTCGGCATTGCCGGCGATCACGCCGGAGGATTTCAGATCGCCGCAAATGCGCGCCGAAATCTGCTCGGGGGTAGCTCCCGCGCCACTCGTTTCAAATACCGGGACGCCGGTCTGACGGAAGTAATCCAACAGAGGGCGCGTCAAGGATTCATACTCGCTCAGGCGCTGGCGGATGACGGATTCGCGATCGTCTTCGCGCGTTATCAGGGTAGCCCCATCCAGATCACAAATACCGGGCACTTTGGGCGGATTCGTTTTCAGGCTATAGAGGGTTCCACAGACCGGGCACTGCCGCCGGCCGCTGAGGCGACGTACGATCTTCTCGTAGTCAACCACCAAGTATACCACGGCTGGGCGAAATCCACGGGCCGCCAGCAAGCCCATGAGAACACGGGCCTGATTGAGGGTGCGCGGGTAGCCGTCGAGGATCACGCCGGCGCGGGAGTCGGGGTCCGAGAGGCGCTGCTCGACCAGGCCGTTGACCAATTCGTCCGGGACCAGCTTGCCGGCTTTGAGCAGACCTTGGGACTCCCGGCCGATATTGTCGCCGGTTTCGATGTGGGAGCGGAGCATGTCGCCTGTAGAGACGTGGGGGCCGTTAACGCACCGGCCGAGCAGCTTCGCCTGCGTGCCTTTGCCGGAGCCGGGCGAGCCGAACAGGATGATGGCGGGCACGGGCGGGGCGCCGGAGGGGTTGCTCACGCGGGTAGGCAGTCGGCCGGCTCCTGTCCTAGACGGTGGAACTGCGTCGGCCGCGAATGCGCCCCGAGCGTGGAGTGAAGCCTTCGTAGTGCCGCATGATCAACTGCGCTTCGATCTGGTTGACGGTATCCATGGCGACGCCGACGACGATCAGCAGCGAAGTTCCGCCGAAGAAGAAGTTGACTCCGAGGCCGTAGAGCAGCCAGTGGGGGAAGTGCGCGTCGATGAAATTGCCGACGACAGGCAGGGCCTGAAGCTTAACGCCCGAGATCATAATCATCGGAATCAGCGACAGGATGGAAAGATAGAGGCCGCCCACAACGGTGATCTTCGAAAGAATCTTGTCCATGTATTCGGCTGTGTTGCGGCCGGGGCGGATGCCCGGGATAAAGCCGCCGTACTTCCGCATGTTGTCGGCCGCTTCGTTCGGGTTGAAGATGATCGAAACGTAGAAGAAGCAGAAGAAGATGATCAGGATGACGTAGGTCAGGTAATAGAGAGGCTGCGCGCCGCTGAGGGCGCCGAGCATGTTGCTGAGCCAGGGACTGTTCTTGACCATTGGGAATGTCAGCGCGGTCTGCGGGAGCGCGAGCAGCGAGGAGGCGAAGATGATGGGGATCACGCCGCCGGCGTTGACCTTGAGCGGCAGGTGAGTGGACTGGCCGCCCATCATGCGCCGGCCGATGACGCGCTTGGCGTACTGCACCGGAATGCGTCGCTCGCCGCGCTCCACCAGGACAATGAAGGCGACCACCGCGACCATGACCGCGAGAATGATAATCATCTGGAGCGGATTCCATTGGTGGGTGACGAAGGTGTTCTGGTAGATGCTCGATGTCGCGGACGGCAGGCCCACGACGATGCCGACGAAGATGATGAGCGACATGCCATTGCCGATGCCGCGGTCGGTGATCTGCTCGCCCAGCCACATGATGAAGGCGGTGCCGGTGGTGAAGGTGAGCGTGGTCATGAAGATGAATCCGAACCCCGGATTGAGAACGAAGTTGCCGTCCGAATTCTGGAGCGCGAAGGCGATGCCGACGGATTGGACGATGCCGAGGATGACCGTGAGATAGCGCGTCCACTGCGTGATTTTCCGGCGGCCGAGCTCGCCTTCCTTCTGCAGCTTGTCGAGCGTGGGGACCACGACCGTGAGCAATTGCAGAATGATGGAGGCGGTGATGTAGGGCGTGATGCCGAGGGCGAAGATGGTCATGCGCCGCAGCATGCCGCCGCTGAACAGATCGAAGTAGCCGAGGAACCCGCCGCCCGCGTTGCGCGTGAAGTAGGCTTCGAACTTATTGGTGTCGATGCCGGGCGTCGGGATGTAGGCGCCGATCCGATAGACGGCGAGCAGAGCCAACGTGAACAGGACCCGCTTGCGCAGGTCCGGTATCCGGAACACGTTGCCGAGAGCTTCTAAAAACTTGGTCATTTTGCTATGGACGCTCCCGCGGTGCGGAGCGAATTTACTTGGATTCCGCTTCGGATATAGTAGCCTGTTTCTCGATGGTTTCGGCGGCGCCCCCAAGCTTTTGAATCTTATCGAGCGCCGATTTGGAATAGACGTGAGCGCGCACGCTGATTTTGCGGGTCAACTCGCCGTTGCCGAGCACCTTCAGGCCGGAGCGCATCTTCTTGATGACGCCCGCGGCGGCGAGCGATTCGGGCGTGAAGGTGTCGCCCTCGAGTTTGTCGAGCACGCCGAGGTTCACAATGGCGTACTCCTTATGAAAGATGTTGGTAAAGCCGCGCTTGGGCAGCCGCCGGTGCAGCGGCATCTGGCCGCCTTCGAAGCCGCGCATTTTGCTATATCCGGAGATGGACTTGGCGCCTTTGGCGCCACGTCCCGAGTACTTTCCGCGGCCGGTGCCCATGCCCTGGCCGAGACGGCGCTTCTTGTGCTTCTGTCCTTTGGGGGGATGCAAGTCGCTGAGATTCATCGCTATTCCTTGACGATTTCGAGCAAGTGCGGAACCTTGGCGACCATGCCGCGGAAACCGGGCGTGTCGGGGCGCTCCACTACTCGATTGATCTTGTGAAGGCCCAGGCTCTTCACGATTCTCTTGTGCTTTTCGGGCGTGCAGATGGGGCTGCGCACCAGTTTGATTTTGATGGTTCCTTCCGCCATGCGGACGCTCCTAGAGTTTGCCCATTCTTAGAGTTTTTCCATAGGGACGCCGCGCATTTCGGCGACAGCGGTCTTGTCGCAGAGCTGCTCGAGCGCATTGATGGTGGCTTTGACAACGTTGTGAGCGTTGTGGGAGCCGATGGATTTCGTGAGGACGTTCGGAATACCGACGGCCTGTATGACGGCGCGCACGGGGCCGCCCGCGATCACGCCCGTTCCCTCGGGCGCGGGCTTCAACAACACCAGGCCGCTGCCAAAGCGTCCGAGGACGGGATGGCGGATGGTGGTCGAAAGCACGTGCACCTTGCGCAGATTCTTTTTGGCTGCTTCGATGCCTTTCTTGATAGCCGAGGGGACTTCCTTGGCTTTGCCGGTGCCGAAGCCGACCACCTTCGCGCCGGGGTCGCCGACCACGACCAGCGCCGAAAAGCTCATGTTCTTGCCGCCCTTGACGACCTTCGTCACGCGGTTGATGCTGACCACCTGTTCTTTCAGGTTCAGGTTTTGCGTATCGAAACGCTTGGCAGTTCCGTTTATTGGCATGTGATCTTAAAACTCCAACCCGGCTTCACGCGCGGCGTCGGCGAGCGCTTTCACGCGGCCGTGGTACTGGTAGCCGCCGCGGTCGAAGACGACTTTGGTGATGCCTTTCTCTTTGGCGCGGCCGGCGAGAGTCTTGCCGATCAGCTTGGCGCCTTCGACATTGCCGCGCTTGGCTTTTAAATCCTTTTCGTTGGACCCGGCCGACACCAGGGTGTGTCCCTGCTGATCGTCGATCACCTGCGCGTAGATGTGGTTCAAGCTGCGAAAGACGGTGAGACGAGGGCGTTCCTGCGTGCCGCCGATGCGTTTGCGAATGCGCTTGTGGATGCGCGAGCGAATCGCGCTTCTCGATTCCCGGGCCATTACTTGCCTCCCGCGCCGGTCTTGCCGGCCTTCTTCCGCAGCACCTCGCCGGTGTAGCGGACGCCTTTGTTCTTATAGGGGTCGGGCGGCCGCAGCGCGCGAATCTGCGAAGCGACTTCGCCGACCACCTGCCGGTCATGGCCGGTCAGGATGAGATGGGTTTGCTTGTCTACCTTCATGTCGACGCCGGCCGGCAGCAGCAGCTCGATGGGATGCGAATAGCCCAGCGTGAAGGTTGCGACTTTACCTTTGACGTCGGCGCGGTAGCCGGTGCCGACGATATCGAGTTCGCGCGTGAAGCCGGTCGAGACGCCTTGCACGGCATTCGCCGCAAGCGCCCGCGTGAGGCCGTGCAGCGCGGCGAGCTTGTCGTTGTCGCGAACCAATTCGAGATGATTGTTTTTCTGCTCCACGCGAATGCCTTCCGGCAGCGGCACCGACAGCTTGCCTTTGGGCCCTTGCACGTCGAGCGTCTCGCCGATGTTGACCTTGACGCCTTGCGGCAGCGGGATGGGCTTTTTTCCAATTCGTGACATGATGCGTTATTTGTTGAGAGCCTCAATAATCGCGCGCAACGGGCGGCGACGCCCTGCGCGCTCGTCTACCAAATCTGACACAGTACTTCTCCGCCCACGCCTTCCTTTCGAGCCGCGAGGCCGGTCATCACGCCTTTGGGCGTGGTGAGAATGTTGATGCCGAGACCGCCGAGAATGCGCGGGATCTCTTTGCTGCCGACGTACACGCGGTAGCCGGGACGCGAGACGCGCTCGATGCGCGAAATCACCGGGAGATTCGAGGGCGTGTATTTAAGATACAGGCGGATGAACTTCTTCGAGCCTTCCTCGGTGAGCTTGTAGTTGATGATGTAGCCCTCTTCTTTGAGGATGCGCGCCAGCTCATTCTTCAAGCGCGAGGCCGGGACATCCACCTTCGGATGCCGCGCGATGAGAGCGTTGCGCACGCGCGTCAACATGTCGGCGATGGGATCTGCTGTCATTCGTTCTTAACCTTTCAAGCGGCCGAGCCTTACCAGCTTGCCTTGGTGACTCCGGGGATTTCGCCCGCGAGCGCAAACTTGCGGAAACAGATGCGGCACAGCGAGAACTTGCGGAGGAAACCGCGCGGGCGGCCGCAGTTCTTGCAGCGGTTGCGCAGGCGCACCTCATACTTCGGCTTCTTTTGTTCCTTGGCGATCTTTGCGGTTGTGGCCATTAAATCCTCGTCGAATCCTCGTCGTTACTGCCGGAACGGCATCCCCATGTGGCGCAGCAAGGCGAGCCCTTCGGCGTCGCTCTTTGCGCTGGTGGTGATGGAGATGTTCATCCCCTTGGTTTTTTCCACCTTGTTGTAGTCGATTTCGGGGAAGATCAACTGATCTTTCAACCCGAGAGTGTAGTTGCCGCGCCCGTCGAACGACTTCGACGATACGCCGCGAAAGTCGCGCACGCGGGGAAGAGCGACGTTCATCAGGCGGTCGAGAAATTCGTACATGCGGTCGCCGCGGAGCGTAACCATGCAGCCGATGGACATGCCTTCGCGCAGCTTGAACGCGGCGATCGATTTCTTCGCCTTGGTGACGACGGGCTTCTGTCCGGAGATGGCGCTGAGTTCGTTGACCGCCCCATCCATGAGTTTGCTGTTGCCGGTGGCTTCGCCGAGGCCGATATTGATCGAGACCTTTTGAATCTTCGGCACCGCCATGGGATTTCGATAACCGAATTCCTTGCGCAGGGCTGGGACGACGTCCTTGGCATAGTGCTCGCGCAGGCGGGCCTTGCCGCTCGCGGCTTTGGGGTGTTCGTCCTTGGGGCCCGCCGCGGCGGCCTTCTCGGCGCCTTTGCCGGATTTGCCTTGCTTGGCGCCCTGAGCCTGCTTCGGTTGCTGGGCCGGCTGTTTCTTGCTGTCCTTTTTCTCTGGTTTATCTGCCATGGCCTACTTCTTGTCCAGTTCTTCGCCGCCCTTTCGAGCGATGCGGGTGCGGCGCACTTTGCCGCCGATGGTTTCCACTTTGTAGCTGACGCGCGTCGGAACGCCGCCTGCGGTGAGCACCATCACGTTCGAAATGTCGAACGCCATGGGCTTGTCGGCGATGCCGCCCTTGATCTGCTTCTGCGGATTGGGGCGCGTGTGGCGCTTCACCAGCATGACGCCTTCAACCGTCACCTTGCGGGCGAAGCGATCCACTTCCAGCACCTTGCCGGTCTTGCCCTTGTCGCGGCCGGCGATGACGCGCACCAGATCGTCTTTTCGGATGCGTACGCTAACAGGCTTGCGCTCGCCCTTCTGCTGGCGGCGCTGATAGGCGACTTTCGGCATGTTAGATGACCTCCGGGGCGAGCGAAACAATCTTCATGAAGCGCTTGTCGCGCAGCTCTCTAGCGACCGGTCCGAAAACGCGCGTTCCGACAGGCTCGCCGACATCGTTGATGAGCACGGCCGCGTTCGAATCGAAGCGAATATAGGTGCCATCGCGGCGGCGCGTTTCCTTGCGCATGCGAACGACTACGCAGCGGACGACTTTGCCCTTCTTGATGGTGGAATCGGGCGCGGCTTCCTTGACGCTGGCCGTGATGACATCGCCCAAGCCCGCGCGAAGCCCGAGATCGCCGCCGCGGGGCAAGATGCATTGCAGCTTGCGCGCGCCGCTGTTATCGGCAACCTCCAGAATCGTTCGCATCCCAATCATGACGTTTCTCTCCTCAATCCTCTACAGGGCTCGGGCCTTTTCTTGGAGCCCGGCCCTTCATTTCTTCTTGACGGTCTTCTTCTCTCGCGTGTCGGCGCTCCGCTCGAGCGCCGGATGTTCCACGCCCACCTGGGCGGCGGCGCGAATCACAGTGCCGAGTTCCCATCGCTTGAGGCGGCTCAAGGGCCGGCACTCGACGATACGGACCACGTCTCCCACTTTGGCGGTCTGCTGCTCGTCGTGCGCGTAGAATTTCTTGCGCTTGTTGACGATTCGCTTGTAGACCGGGTGGGCCACGCGACGGGTCACTTCGACCACGATGGTTTTCGCCATTTTGGTCGAGACCACTTCGCCTACTTTCTCGTTCTTATGGCCGGTCTTTTCGGCCGGTTTCGCTGCTGTCGCCATAATCTACTTTTTCCTACCGAACAGGAACCGTCTCTTCTTCTTTTCGGGCGCCGGTTGCGCTGCCACCGGCTGCTCCGGAATAGTTTCTCCCGCGGCGCGTTTCTCCGCGAGCACGGTCAGCATGCGGGCCCGGTCTTTCTTCAAATTCCGATATTTCTTGAGTCCCTCGGTCTGGCCCATGCCCATCTGGAAACGCAGGCGGAACAACTGCTCCTGCGCATCCTGGGACTGGCGCTGCAATTCGGGGCCATCGAGGCCGCGCATTTTTTCTGCTCTCATTCCCGGGTTAACCTACCTTTGCTTCCGGCTGCTTCGCTTCCGGCTGATTGCGCGCGACGAACTTGGTGGGGATGGAAAGCTTCATCGCCGCAAGGCGCATGGCTTCGCTCGCAATGGCGGGCGAAACGCCTTCCATCTCGAACAGCATTTTGCCGGGTTTAATGACCGCCACCCAGGCTTCCGGCGCGCCCTTGCCTTTTCCCATACGAGTCTCAGGCGGCTTCTTAGTGATGGGCTTGTCGGGGAAGACGCGGATCCACACCTTGCCGCCCCGCTTGATGAAGCGCGTCATGGCGATACGGGCGGCTTCGATCTGGCGATTGGTGACCCAGCCGCAGCGCAGCGCCTTGAGCCCGAACTCGCCAAAGGAAAGCTCGGAGCCGCGCCAGGCCTTGCCGGTCATACGGCCGCGCTGCTGTTTTCGAAATTTGACTTTCTTGGGCATCAACATAGCGGATGGCTCCTAGGAATTGGACTCCGGATTCGGTGTTTCGCCGGATTCGGGCGCATTGGCCGCCGGTTTGGTCTCGGCTTTGGGCTGCTCCTGTTTCCAGGAAGGCGCGACAGGGGCGAGCGGCGGAATAATGGGCGCGCTGGCGGCTGGTTTCGGCAGCTCGACAGGCGCCTGCTGCACGATGGGACCGGCCGTTTCGGGCGCCGGGCCTGCAGGTCTGCGCTCACGTCCGTCACGTCCGTCACGTCCGTCGCGATCGCCTTCGCGGCGTCGCCGGCGAGGCTCGCCTTCGTTGCGCAGCGAGTTGCGGCGATTGCCGCCATCGAGCACTTCGCCCTTATAGATCCAAACCTTGATTCCGATGACGCCGTAGGTGGTGAAAGCCTGGCTGGTGCCGTAGTCGATATCGGCGCGCAGGGTGTGCAAGGGAAGCTGGCCCTGCAGATACCATTCGCTGCGCGCGATCTCGGCGCCGTTGAGACGCCCGGAGACCCGAACCTTGATCCCTTTGCAACCGAAGCGGAGCGCGGAGTCGACAGCCTTGCGCATCGCGCGGCGGAAGGCCACGCGTTTTTCGAGTTGTAGCCCGATGGATTCCGAGACCAGTTGCGCGTCGAGCTCGGGGCGATGCACTTCCTGAATATCGATGAAGACTTCGCGTTTGGTCTTCTTGGCGAGGTCGCTCTTGAGCTTTTCGATCTCGGCGCCTTTGCGGCCGATGATGATGCCGGGCCGCGAAGTGCGGATGGTGATGCGCAGCTTGTTGCCGGGACGATCCACTTCGATTGAGCTGATGCCGGCGGCCTTCAGCCGGTTCTGCAAGGATTCCTTGAGCTCCAGGTCTTCATGCAGGAGCTTCGAATAATCCTGGTTGGCGAACCAGCGCGAGCGCCAGTTCTTGGTGACGCCCAGGCGGAAGCCGTAGGGATGAACTTTTTGACCCATTGCTTATTTCCTTTTATTCCTCTTCCGCTTCGGCAGCCCTTTCGCCGAGCTTCACCACGATATGAGACGAGCGGCGCTGATAGCGATACGCGCGGCCCATGGGCGCGGGGCGAATGCGCTTCTGGCGCGGGCCTTCGTTGACGTAGGCTTCCGAGACGTAGAGGCGATCGACATCCACATCGGTCGAGAGATTTTCGGCGTTCGCGATGGCCGATTTCAAAACCTTCTGGACCGCCGGCGCGATGCGCTTGTTGGTGGCGCTCAGAATATTGACGGCGTCGCCGGCTTGGTGTCCTCGAATCATGTCCACCACCAGGCGCGCCTTCTGTGGCGACACGCGCACGTAGCGCGCTTCGGCCTTTGCGAGTGTGGGAATTTCAGTAGCCATGACTATTTCGCAGCCTTTTCGGTGGCCTTCGCCGCATGCCCCTTGAAGGTGCGGGTGGGCGAGAACTCGCCGAGCTTATGACCGACCATGTTTTCGGTGACGTAGACCGGGATGAACTTCTTGCCGTTGTGGACGGCGAGCGTGTGGCCGATGAAGTCCGGCACAATGGTGGACCGGCGCGACCAGGTCTTGACGACCGTCTTCTGGTTCTTGTCGTTGAGATCGCCTACTTTTTTGAGCAGGTGATCGTCGGTAAAGGGACCTTTTTTAAGCGATCTACTCATGGCTATCTTTTCTTCGCTTTCCTCGTCACAATCCAGCGATCGGTTCTCTTGTTATTTCTCGTCTTGAAGCCGCGGGTGGGCTGGCCCCAGGGCGTCACGGGATGACGGCCGCCGGAGGTCTTGCCTTCGCCGCCGCCGTGTGGGTGATCGACCGGGTTCATGGAGACGCCGCGATTGTGCGGGCGCTTGCCCATCCAGCGCTTGCGGCCGGCTTTGCCGAGCGAGACGTTTTCGTGCTCGACATTGCCGACCTGGCCGATGGTGGCCATGCACTCAACCGGCACGCGGCGCACTTCGCCGGAGGGCAGCTTCAACAGCGCGATGCCGCCTTCTTTTGAAACCAACTGCGCCTGGGCGCCGGCCGAGCGCGCCATCTGGCCGCCTTTGCCGGGCTTGAGTTCGATGTTATGCACGACCGTGCCGGCGGGGATGTTCTTCAGGGGCAGAGAATTGCCGACCAGGATGTCGGCTTCAGGCCCGGAGCTGACCGTGCGGCCGACTTCGAGCCCGACCGGCGCGATGATGTAGCGCTTCTCGCCGTCCGCATAATGCAGAAGCGCAATGCGGGCCGAGCGGTTGGGGTCGTATTCGATGGCCGCCACGCGAGCGATCACCCCGAACTTGTCGCGCTTGAAATCGATGATGCGATAGGCCTTCTTTGCGCCGCCGCCGCGGAAACGGCTAGAGATGAGACCGCGGGCGTCACGGCCGCCAGTGCGCTTCTTGCCTTCGACGAGCGACTTTTCGGGGCGATCCTTGGTGATGTCCTCGCGCGTGAGATAGGTCTGAAAGCGGCGTGTCGGTGTGGTGGGCCGAAAACTTTTGATAGGCATCGTTTGTGGCTTCCTCTTATATCTCCGCGTACTCGGGCACTTTTTGCCCGGCTTGCAGGCGCACGTAGGCTTTCTTCCAATCGGAGGCGTAGCCGGTGAAGCGCCCCCGCCGGCGCAGCTTGCCCGCGTAGTTGCTGGTTCGCACTTCCGCGACTTTGACGCGGAACACGGTTTCAACCGCCTGCTTGATCTGAATCTTGTTGGCCTGCGGGTGCACTTCGAAGCACAAGGTCGCTTCCGCTTCGCGCTTGGCGTGGCCCTTCTCGGTGATGAGCGGGCGGCGGATCACATCGTATATGTTCATTAGGCGAGCGCCTCCGAAAGTCTCTTTGCGGCCGGCTCGGTGAGCAGCACTTCCTGGTGGCGCAACAGGTCGTAGACGTTAACGTCTTTGGACGGAACCAGCTTGACGCCCCTCAGATTGCGCGAGGCGCGCGTGAGATTGGTGTTCTCCGACGCCTCCACCAGCAGCACTGTTTTCTTGGTTTCGAGCTTGCCGAGCACGCCGGCCATGTTCTTGGTCTTGTGGTCTTGCAAATCGAAAGCGCGCACGACGCGCAGTTCGCCATCGCGCAGCTTGGCCGAAAGAGCCGAGCGCAGCGCGCCGAGCAGCATCTTGCGCGGCAGCTTGTAGGCGTAGCTGCGCGGCTGTGGCCCATGCACCGTGCCGCCGTGCCGCCACAGCGGCGAACGGATAGAGCCCATGCGGGCGCGGCCCGTGCCCTTCTGCTTCCAAAGTTTCTTGCCGGAGCCCGAGACTTCGTGGCGTGTCTTGGTGGCGGCGGTTCCGGAGCGCGCGGACGCTGTGTGCTGGCGGACCGCTTCGTAGAGCAGCGCTTCGTTGACTTCGGCGCCGAACACCGCGTCCGAGAGCTCGATCGAGCCCACCGTCGAGTTGTTCAGATCGATTACGTTTACACTCGGCATTTCTGATTCCTTTGCCGCCCTTTACCTTTTTGCGCGGCGCACCATGACGTAGCCGCCATTGGGGCCGGGCACCGCGCCCTTGAGCGCGATGACATTGTCTTCGGTGTCGACGCTGACCACTTCGAGGTTGCGCACGGTGACCTGTTCGCTCCCCATGCGGCCGGCCATCTTCATGCCGGGGAAGACGCGCGAGGGGAAGCTGGAGGCGCCGATGGATCCGGCAGCACGGTGAAACATGGACCCGTGCGTGGCGGGGCCGCCGCGGAAGTGATGCCGCTTGACCAAGCCCGCGAAGCCGCGGCCTTTGCTGGTGCCGATGACATCGACGACATCTTTCGGCTTGAACTCTTCGGCGAGCACGCGGTCGCCCTGTTTGAGGTCGCCCGTACCCTGGCCGAGATGAAACTCGCGCAGGAAGCGAACGCCTTCGGCGCCGGATTTTTTCAGATGGCCGGCGTCGGGCTTGTTTTGCTTTTTGCCGAACTCGACAAGCCCGAGCTGCACCGCGTCGTAGCCGTCGGTAGCGGGCGTCTTGCGCTGCGTGACCACGCAAGGGCCCGCTTTGACGAGCGTTACGGGAACAGCCGTGCCGTCCGAGTTGAACAACTGCGTCATGCCAATCTTCTTGCCAAGAATTCCGGGACTCATACCTTAATTGCTCCGCGCGTTATTTCTTGCCAAAGGCCTTGATCTCGACGTCCACTCCAGCCGGAAGATCAAGCCTCATCAACGCATCCACCGTCTCCTGCGTAGGCTCGAGAATATCGAGCAGCCGTTTATGCGTGCGAATCTCAAACTGCTCGCGGGACTTTTTGTCGACATGCGGCGAGCGCAGAACCGTGTAGCGGTTCTTGAGCGTCGGCAGCGGAATCGGTCCTGCGACCGTTGCCCCTGTGCGTTTCGCCGTATCGACGATATCGCCGGTCGATTGATCCAAGATCCGGTGATCGTACGCCTTCAGGCGGATGCGTATACGTTCTTTCATGCGTTTTCTCTTCGAAGCCCCGGGCGCGTTACTCCAAGATCTCCGACACGGTGCCGGCGCCCACGGTGCGTCCGCCCTCGCGAATCGCGAAGCGCAGGCCTTTGTCCATGGCGACCGGCGTGATCAATTCGATCTCCATCGCCACGTTGTCGCCCGGCATCACCATCTCCATCCCTTCGGGCAGCTTCGCTACGCCCGTGACATCCGTCGTGCGGAAGTAGAACTGCGGCCGGTAGCCGTTGAAGAACGGCGTG